>JADMIO010848918.1_pt1 | contig 70561 bp, 71 predicted proteins | sample 8958161 | NCBI WGS metagenome assembly JADMIO01 (sample SAMN16585339, study PRJNA669376) | soil metagenome | isolation source: Crop rotation soil | place: USA: Cullars Rotation, Alabama | collected 2011 | reverse complement strand
GCCGCGACTTCAAGTCACGTGAATTCCAAGCTTCGGATCCCACTGTGCTGGAAAGCGACATCTCTCCGCTCATGATCCGGCGCATGAGGTCGAGCATCTCGTCGTGGAAAATCTCCCGGTGCTCGATGATGCGCGTCAGCGCGTCCTGTGTGGTGATCGACATGAGCGCCTCCCTAGCGCAGGAAATTCCGAAGCAGCTCCCGCCCGTGCTCGGTCAGCACCGACTCCGGGTGAAACTGCACCCCCTCGACCGCATGCTCGCGGTGGCGCAAGCCCATGACCTCGCCATCGTCCGTCGTCGCGGTGACTTCGAGGCAGGCCGGCAGCGATTCGCGTTCGACCGCGAGCGAGTGATAGCGGCCCGCGAGGAACGGGTCGGGCAGCCCCGTGAAAACGCCGCGCCGATCGTGCGAGACCTTATCGGCCTTGCCATGCACGACGCGGCGTGCGTGAACCACGCGCCCGCCGAATGCGCGCCCAATGGCCTGGTGCCCGAGGCATACGCCGAGCACCGGCACGCGGCCTGCGAACTCGCGGATCACCGCGAGGGACACGCCCGCCTTGTCGGGGTCGCAAGGTCCGGGCGAGACGACGATGTGCGACGGAGCGAGCCTGTGCACGCCGGCGATGTCTATGGCGTCGTTGCGGATCACTTTTACATCCGCGCCGACCTCGCCCAGGTATTGCGCGAGGTTGAAGGTGAAGGAGTCGTAGTTATCGATGAGCAGCAGCATGGTGGTTGCTCACGCGTCCGCGGGCTGCTCGAGCCCGCGCGCTGCCATCTCCGCCGCGCGCATCACGGCGCGCGCCTTGTTGTGCGTTTCCTGCCACTCCGCAGCGGGGTCCGAATCGGCCACGATGCCGGCGCCGGCCTGCACATGCAATGTGCCGTCCTTGATAAGAGAAGTGCGGATGGCGATCGCGAAATCCATGTCGCCGCCAAAGCCGATCAGTCCAACGGCGCCCGCATAGACGCCGCGGCGATCGGGCTCCAGCTCGTCGATGATTTCCATGGCACGCATCTTGGGGGCACCGCTCACGGTGCCCGCCGGGAAGGCGGCCTTGAACACTTCGATGGCATCCACTTCCTTGTCACGCCGTCGCCCTTCGACGTGCGACACGATGTGCATCACGTGCGAATAGCGCTCGATCGCCATCTGCTCGGTGACTTTCACCGAACCGACCGCCGCGACGCGCCCCACATCATTGCGACCCAGGTCGAGGAGCATGACGTGCTCCGCGCACTCCTTGGGATCCGCGAGCAACTCCTGCTCCAGGCGCTTGTCGTCGGCAGCGTCCTTGCCACGCGGACGGGTACCGGCGATCGGCCGCACCGTGACCGATTCCCCCTCGAGCCGCACCAGGATCTCGGGCGACGCCCCGACGACGTGGAACGAGCCGAAATTGAAATAGAACATGTACGGCGAAGGATTGATGGCGCGAAGCGCGCGGTACACCGCCATGGGAGAGCCCCCGAAGTCGCAGGAAAAGCGCTGCGACAGCACCACCTGCATGATGTCGCCGTCCTCGATGTAGCGCTTGGCCTTCAGAACCGCGTCCTTGAACCCCTGCTCGGTGAAGTTGCAGCGCAGCTCACCTTTGACGGCCGCCCGGTCCGGTGCTTGCTCAAGCGGCAAACGCAAGGCGCCCCGGAGCTCGCGCAGCCGCAGCCCGGCGGCCTTGAACGAGCCCGGCTCGGCGGGATCCGCGTACACGATGAGATGGAGCTTGCCGGTCAGGTTGTCGAAGACCGCCAGTTCCTCGCACAGCAGGAGAAGCATGTCAGGACAGCCAAGAACATCCGGCTTGTTCCACCCCGGCGACAGGCGCGGCTCGATCCAGCGCACGGCGTCATAGCCCAGGTAGCCCACCAGTCCGCCACCGAAATGGGGAAGGCCCGGTACGGCGGCGGCGTTGAAGCGCTTCACGAACGCCCGCGCGAAGTCCAGCGGATTTGCCTCCCGCTCCTCGACGACCAGCCCGTCCCGAAGCACCGAGACGCGGTTGCCCGAAGCTCGAATGGACGTGCGGGCGACGAGGCCTATATAGGAATAGCGCCCGAAACGCTCGCCGCCGACCACGGATTCGAGCAGGAAGGTGCCTGGCCGGTCCGCCAGCTTGAGGTAGGCGGAGAGCGGCGTGTCGAGGTCGGCGATCGCCTGATAGGACAGCGGAACCCGGTTGAAGCCCTGGGTGCCTAGACGCTGGAATTCTTCTTCAGTCATGGGGTGCTCCACGTCATTTCCGAAAACTGCAAACGGGCGCCGGCGTACGCGCGGCGCGGGTAGGGACTAGCGGCGCCAGCTGCGCCAGCGGTTCCAGGCCCTGCAGTTGGGGGCTTGCCGCCCCCCGGAAAAGCCGTGTGCCACGACTGGGATCTCGATCATTTGAAGCGGCCGGAGAGGACCGGCCGACGCGGCAATATAGACGCGATGGCCGCGCCTTGTCCAGCCACCATCCTCAACCGGCGTCAGATCACCTTGCCCGGATTCATCAGCCCGCGCGGGTCGATGGCGTATTTCACCGCCCGCATGAGGCGCATTTCGACGGGACTCTTGTAGCGGGTGATCTCCGTGCGCTTGTACTGGCCGAGCCCGTGTTCGGCGGAGATCGAACCGCCGAAGCGTGAAACGCTGTCGTGGACCAGGCGGTTGATGGCTTCGGTGTGCTCGCGGATGAACCCGGCCGCATCGACGCCTTCGGGCGCGGACACGTTGTAATGCACGTTGCCATCACCGACATGGCCGAACGTGACCACCCGCGCCGACGGGTATGCCCGCGCGAGCTCCGCATCGGTGGCCGCGATGTAGTCCGCCATGCGCGATATGGGGATGGAGACATCGTGCTTCACGTTCGGGCCCTCCTTCGCCTGGGCTTCCGAGATGTTGTCTCGCAGTGACCACAGCGCCTTGAACTGCGCCACGCTCCGGGACACCGCCGCGTCCACGATGAGCCCCGCCTCGAGCGCCTCGCCGAGGACGCCTTCGAGCATTTCAGTCGCCGCCGCTTCGGGACCTTGCTCCGAGATTTCCATGAGCAGGTACTGGGGATGCCGCTGCCCAAACGGCGCGACGGAGTCCGGGAAATGCTTGAGCACCAGGCCGAGGCAGAAGTCGGAAAACACCTCGAAGCCGGTCAGCCGATTGCCGACGCGCTGCTGCACGAAGGGCAGCAGCTTCAATGCGTCCGAAGATTCGCGCAACGCGACCACCGCGGTGATTCGTGACTGCGGCAGGGGAAAGAGCTTCAGCACCGCGGCGGTGATGACGCCCAGCGTGCCTTCGGCTCCGATGAAGAGGTGCTTGAGGTCGTATCCCGTATTGTCCTTGCGCAGTCCCCGCAGCCCGTCCCAGAGCGCCCCGTCGGGAAGCACCACCTCGAGTCCGAGCACGAGGTCGCGAGTGTTGCCATACCGCAGTACCGCCGTGCCCCCGGCGTTGGTGGAGAGGTTGCCGCCGATCTGCGCCGTGCCTTCGGCGGCAAGGCTCAAGGGAAACAGGCGCCCCGCCGCCTCGGCCGCCTGCTGGACCGAGGCGAGCGTGCAGCCCGCCTCCACGGTCATGGTGCTGTTGATTTCATCGATGGCGCGCACGCGGTTCATGCGCGAGAGATTCAGGATCACCGCCCGCCCCGCCGCGTCCGGCGTGGCGCCACCGCACAGGCCGGTGTTGCCGCCTTGCGGAACAATGGGCACGCCGGCTTCCGCGCAGGCACGCACGACGCGCACCACTTCGTCGGTACCGGAAGGCTTGACCACGCACAGCGCGGCACCGAAGTAACGGCGGCGCCAGTCGGTCGCATAGGGAATCGCTTCATCGCCGGTCAGGCACGCGCCCGGGCCGACGATGTTCGCGAGGGTTTCAACCACGGCGCCTTGCAGGACTGCGGACATCAGCGCACTGCCTCCTTTTGATTGAGGCGTCGCACGTGATGTGCCGCCTCCATGAGGGTTTCGACGCGGGCGTCGCAACTTATCGAAGAAGCATCGGCGCCCTCGGTATAGCCGTACGGAACGCAAAGCACGCGACAACCCGCCGCGCGGCCGGCGATCATGTCGTTTTCCGAGTCGCCGATCACCACCGCGTCGTGCGCGGGAAGACCGAGCTTCTCGCATGCCAGCGTATAAGGCTCGGCGTCGGGCTTGAGCTTCGAAACGTGGTCGCCGCAGACCACTGCGGCAAAGCGGCCGGCCAGACCGGTTCTGTTCAAAAGCGGCATGGTGAAGCGAGCGATCTTGTTGGTGACGCACGCGAGGCGCAACCCTTGCCGCTGCATGTCCTCAAGGCCTGCGACGACGCCCGGAAACAGCGCGGTACAGCGACCGGACTCGTCCTCATAGGCATTCCCGAAAACCGCTTCCGCCCTCGAGGTCAGCGCTGCGTCCGGCACCTGTCCATCGAGGGATTCGACCAGGCAACGCTGTACAAGGTGCGCGATGCCCTTGCCGACGAAGTCACGCACGCGTGTTGCGGGCAATGGCTTGAGGCGCAGTTCCACCAGCATGCGATTCGCGGCGGAGGCGAGGTCCGGGATGGTGTCCAGCAGCGTACCGTCCAAGTCGATCAGGGCGGCCCGCACGACACGGCCGCTCATGACGCCGGCGATGCCTCGCCGAGTGCGGCGCGCATCGCACGAATGGTGGCGCGATAGTCGGAGGCGCCGAAAATGGCCGAGCCGGCGACGAAGGTATCGGCACCGGCCTTCGCAATGGCGCCGATGTTATCCACCTTCACGCCGCCATCCACCTCCAGCAGGACTTCGCGGCCAGTGCCCGCGGGCAGCGCGTCGATGCGACGGCGCACCGCAGCCACCTTTTCCAGCGCATGCGGGATGAACGCCTGGCCGCCGAACCCCGGATTCACCGACATGACGAGCACGAGATCCAGCTTGTGAAGCACGTGGTCGAGCCAGTGCAATCCGGTTGCCGGGTTGAGCACCAGGCCGGCGCGGCAACCGGCCTCGTGGATCAGCCCGATGGTGCGATCGACGTGCTCGCTCGCCTCCGGGTGGAAGCTGATGATGTTCGCGCCTGCCCTGGCGAAGTCCGGAATGATGCGATCGACCGGCTTGACCATGAGATGGACGTCGATGTCCGCCCGGGTGTGCGGGCGTATCGCCTCGCACACAAGGGGCCCGACCGTCAGGTTGGGCACGTAATGGTTGTCCATCACGTCGAAGTGGATCATGTCCGCACCCGCTTCGACGACCGTGCGTACTTCTTCGCCCAGGCGGGCGAAATCCGCCGAGAGCAGGCTGGGTGCTATGCGATAGCGAGGCATGCGTCGAATCTTACTCCGCCGCTTGCCTGCGCCAGCGATTTACGGTGCAATCGGACCGCCCGGCGCCGCTTGCGCATGCGCGCATTCACCGGACGCATTCACCGGATCCACTCCATGGCAACCGACACCCCGATCAACGTCTCCGCCGAGACGCAATTCGTCAAGGACCAGTCCGATCCCGATCGCGACCGGTACGTGTTCGCCTACACCATCACCATCCGCAACGATGGCTCCGTCCCCGCGCGATTGGTTTCGCGGCACTGGATCATCACCGACGCCGCAGGCAAAGTGGAAGAAGTCCGCGGCGCGGGCGTCGTCGGTGAGCAGCCGCTGCTGCGCCCTGGTGAAAGCTACCGCTACACCAGCGGGACGTCGATCGCGACGCCCGTGGGCACCATGCGGGGCAGCTACCAGATGGTCGCCGAGGACGGCACACCGTTCGAGGCTCCGATCCCGGAATTCATGCTGGCCATGCCTCGGGTGCTGCACTGAGTTCTCGTCCTTGGGCCAGCGCGACGCGTCTGCCCCGCCACAGGCGATACCCGCTCAGCGCTTGGGCCAGGTCCACCAGACGATGAACACGAGCAATCCGAGGGCCACGCCCGCCTCGAGAAAGATGACCCAGACACCGGAATCCATGCGGCAACGGCCCATTCACCACGAAGGAGCCATCATAAGGCGCGCCCTGCTTCCATTCGTGTGCGGCTTCACTATTCTGCTCTCGGCGTGCGCAACGCAGGAGGAAAAGAGCAGGCGCGCGGATGTCTGTCCGGCACCTTCGAACACGGCACCGGTGTGCCCTGTATGCCCGATATGCACGCCGACCAAGCCTGAACCGCCGGCAGCGAAGGCCAGGTTGTTCGAGCCGGCGCCATTCGCCGACCTTCCCGGCTGGGGTGACGACAACCTGGCTGAAGCGGCCGCCGGCATACGCGCGAGCTGCACGCGTTTCCGCACCCAGCCCGCCTGGAAGGCAGTCTGTGCGTCTCTGCCGCCGGCCCAGGCCAATGCGCCGCTGTGGCGCGAGTACATCGAGCGCCACTTTGCGCCCTGGCGGGTCGCTGCCGACTCAGGCGAGACCTCCGGACTCGTGACGGGCTACTACGAGCCTTTGCTTCGCGGCAGCCGAAAACGCGAAGCTGGCTTCCAGGTGCCGCTTTACGCGCCCCCGGACGATCTGCTGGTCATCGACCTGTCATCGATCAATCCCGATCTGCGCAACCTGCGGCTGCGCGGCCGGCTGGAAGGCAAGCGGGTGGTGCCGTATTACAGCCGAGCAGAGATCGAGCGCGGCGTCGCGCCCGTGGCCGGCAAGGAAATCGTCTGGGTCGACGATGCCGTTGAAGCGTTTTTCCTGCAGGTGCAGGGATCGGGCCGCGTCCAGTTGCCAGGGGGTACCTTGCTGCGCCTCGGCTACTCCGACCAGAACGGCCACCCCTACGTCTCCATAGGCCGCGTGCTCATCGATCAGGGCGATCTGAGCGCCGGCGAGGCCACCATGCAGGGCATCCAGGCCTGGGCCCGCGCCCATCCGGAGCGCCTCCCTGCGCTGCTCGATCGCAACCCCAGCTACGTCTTTTTCCGCGAAGTGACGGTGCAGGACCCGACGGCTGGTCCGACAGGCGCCATGGGCGTGCCTCTCGTGCCGATGCGCTCGATCGCCGTCGATCCGCGTTTCATTCCGCTGGGCGCACCGGTTTATCTGGCGACGACGTGGCCCAACCGGGATCAGCGGCTGGAACGGCTGGTGTTCGCCCAGGACACGGGTGGTGCCATCCGCGGCGCGGTGCGGGCCGACTTCTTTTGGGGATTCGGCGCGGAAGCGGGCGAGCAGGCAGGCCGAATGCGGCAACAGGGCCGGCTGTGGGTCCTATGGCCCGTGGGCGCCGTGCCTGCGCCCCCTCAGTAAGCCGACCGGAAAGCCGACCTTTCAGTTCTTCGCGACCTCGACCGCCTTGCGGATGTCGCTGGAGCGCGCACCGACAATGCGCTGTCCGCTGCGAATGAAGCTCGTCGGCGTTCCGCTGATACCCAGCTTGCGGCCGAGCTCCATGTTCCTGTCGATCACCGAGGTATCGCAGTTGCCCATCATGATGGGCGAGACGTTCTTCAGCATGAGGTCGTACCAGGCTTTGCTGCGATCCTTCGCGCACCAGATGGCCCTGGACTTGCGCATCGAGTCCCCGTTGGTGGTGGGATCGAGGATCGGGTAGAGGAAGGTGTAGATGGTCACGTCCGACATCGCGGCCAGCTCTTTCTCCATGCGCTTGCAGAAGCCGCAGTTCGGATCGGCGAACACCGCCAGCGTGGCCTTGCCATTGCCGCGCACCGTCTTGATCGCGGCATCCAGCGGCAGGTCGTCGAACTTGATGGTGGAGAGCTTTTCCTTGCGCGTCTCGGTGATGTTTTCCCGCGTCCTCGCGTCGATCAGGCTGCCCACCATGAGAAAGCTCACTTTCTCGTCGGTGTAGACGATCTCCTCGCCCATGCGCACTTCGTAGAGGCCGCCCAGCGCCGCCTTCGCGACGTCGTCCACCTTGACGTCGAAGCGGGCCTCCACGGTGCGTCGGACGCTCGCTTCGTCCGCCAGCGCGGCCAATGCCGTGAGCAGCAGCCCGGTGGTGAGAAGGGTACGCAGAAGGGATCGCATCGCTCAGCCGTTTCGCATGGCACGTCGTGCCAGGCCGTTCTTCAGGAATGGCAGCCGCTCGGTCAGGCCAAGGCCCGCGTTGCGTACCGCCCCTAGCGCGGGCGACTGGGCGGCGAACAGCTTCTGCAGCCCGCCGGTCGCCAAGCGCATCGCCAGTATAGCCTCCGCGCGTGACCGCTCAAACCGGCGGAGCCCTGCAAGGCCTCCCGCATCCGTGTCCTGCTGCGACAGCATCGCGGCTAGCGATTTGGCGTCTTCAAGCCCCAGGTTCAGCCCCTGCCCGGCGAGCGGATGGAGCACGTGCGCCGAATCGCCGATCAGCGCCACGCGGCGGCTGACGCGCGTCTTCAGCGAAAACGGGGCCAGCGCAAATGTCACCGGTGGCGTAAGGATTTTCAGCCCACCCAGCACGCGTTTTCCCGCCGCCTCAACGCAAGCGCAAAGCTCCCGGGGATCCGCTGCGGCGAGTTCGGCGGCCCGCTGTGTGGTCGTCGACCAGACGACCGAAATGCGTTTGCCCGGGAGGGGCAGGTAGGCAACCACGCCTTCGCTGCCGAACCACTGGTAGGCAGTCCCACGATGGGCGCGCTCACAGTCAAAGTTCGCAACCACTGCGGCGTGCCCTTCAATGAACGCCGGCTCCGCGAAGCCCGCCATCGTGCGCAGCCAGGAACGAGCGCCATCGGCGCCCACGACCAGCCGCGCCTGCAAAAGCTGGCCGGAGGCGAGCCCCAGTTCCACATGGGTGTCGAGAATCCGCAGGCTCGCCGGCACAGCCGGGCACTCGATGCGCAGGCGGCGATGCGCGGGCAGCGATTGCCACAGCGCCTGCGTCAACGAGCCGGCCTCCACCACGGTGGCCAGTCGCGCGCTGCCCGCCTGGTAAGCCGAGAAGTGCAATTCCGCGCCTCGATCACCAAAAACCCGCATGTCGAGGACCGGCGTCAGTCGTTGGGCGTCGAGCTCGGGCCAGACGCCGAGCGAATCGAGGAAGGCTTCGCTCGAGGGGGAGACGGCGTAGACCCGCGAGTCCCACTCGTCCGGATGCGGCGCGAGGGGCCGGTTGCCCTCCAGCAGAACGCAGGTGCGCCCGGCTTTATCCATGGCGCGCGCGAAGCTCGCACCCACCAGCCCCCCGCCTACGACGGCCACGTCGAAAATCATGTCGACCATTCTAGGCGAGGCTCGATGAGCCCGCGCTTATCGCCTTGACAACTATCGGACGGAAAACGACAATTCCGCCCCTTCGGCGAATTAGCTCAGCTGGTTAGAGCGACGGAATCATAATCCGCAGGTCCCGTGTTCGAATCACGGATTCGCCACCAGATTTCCCCGGGAGCGCGGCCCCAGAAGCATGAAAGCGGAATGCCCAGCGCTTTGAAGAACACCGCGCTCAAAAGTGCGCCTCGCACGGTCCTCGCGCTCGTGGTCGCCGTGCTCGCTTTTGCGCTTCCCTGCGCCTCGACCGCGCAAATGCGCACGCTCCCGCAGGACACTGAACGGGGCTACATCGCGCCACTGGAGGGCAGCAAGGTGCTAATCGACGGTCGCCCCATGCGATTGGCCCCCGGCGCGACCATTCGCAACCAGGAGAACCTGATCATCGTGCCCTCGGCGCTTCCGCCCGAAGGTGCGCGGGCCGAATACACGCTCGACGCCGACGGCGCCATCTTCCGCGCCTGGCTGGTCACCGACCGGGAAGCAACCCGAGAACGGCCCCGGCGTTAGCCCCATGGCCAAGAAGCTGTACCTGCGCACGTTCGGCTGCCAGATGAACGAATACGACTCGGACCGCATGGCCGACGTGCTCGCCGCAGCCGAGGACTTCGAGGCCACCGACCGGCCCGAAGAAGCGGACCTGATCCTTTTCAACACCTGCTCGGTGCGGGAAAAGGCACAGGAGAAGGTTTTCCACGACCTGGGCCGCATCAAGCACCTGAAGAAGGCCAATCCCGCACTCATGATCGGCGTCGGCGGCTGCGTGGCCAGCCAGGAAGGCGAAGCGATCGTTGCCCGTGCGCCCTTCGTGGACATCGTGTTCGGTCCCCAGACCGTCCATCGCCTTCCGCAGTTGCTCGCGCAACGGCGGGCCAGCGGCCAGGCGCAGGTCGACATCTCTTTTCCGGAGATCGAGAAGTTCGACCGACTCCCACCTCCCGGCACGACAGGCGCCAGTGCGTACGTCTCGGTCATGGAGGGCTGCAGCAAGTACTGCAGCTTCTGCGTCGTGCCCTACACGCGTGGCGAAGAGATCTCCAGGCCGCTCGAGGACGTGCTGCGCGAAATCGAATCGCTCGCGGCGCGTGGCGTGCGCGAGGTGACGCTGCTGGGCCAGAACGTGAACGCTTACCGAGGCGCCATGGCAGGCGACGAAGGCCACGCCGACTTTGCCCTGTTGCTGGACATGGTCCACCGGCTGCCCGGCATCGCGCGCATCCGCTACACCACCTCGCACCCGCGGGAGTTCAGCCGACGCCTCATCGAGGCGCATGGCCGGCTGGAAAAACTGGCCACCCACGTCCACCTGCCGGTTCAGTCGGGCTCCGATCGCGTGCTCGCAGCAATGAAGCGCGGATACACGGCGCTCGAGTACAAATCGATCGTGCGCAGGTTGCGTGAGGCCCGGCCCGATGTCTGCATTTCCTCCGACTTCATCGTCGGGTTCCCGGGCGAAACGGAGCAGGACTTCGAAGCCACGCTCAAGCTGGCGCAGGATGTCGGCTTCGACGACTCGTACTGCTTTCTTTACAGCGCGCGGCCGGGCACCCCGGCCGCCGACCTGGTCGACGCCACCCCCGAGGAAGAAAAGCGCGGCCGCCTTCACCGGTTGCAGGCCGTCATAGGCCGACAGGCTCATGCGATCAGCACGGCCATGGTCGGCACGCGCCAGAAAATTCTCGTCGAGGGACCGGCGCGGCGCGACGAGGGCGAACTGTGCGGCCGCACGGCCAACAATCGCACCGTGAACTTCCCGGGCACCGGCCAGAAGGCCGGTGATTTCGTCGAGGTGATGGTGACTCAAGCCCTATCGCACTCGCTGCGCGGCGAGCCGGTTCATCAAAACGACGCATCGCCTGCGCTAAACTGAATTTGGCGCCGATTCCGGCACCTCCACGAACGCCACTCCCATATTGAAAACCAAACCCGTCGAGCTGCGCTTCACGCCGGTCGACAACCAGCGCCTAGCCAACCTGTGCGGCGCGCTAGACGAGAACCTGCGGCAGATCGAGACCGCGCTGGATGTCACGATCGCACGCCGCGCCGAGCGCTTCACCGTCCGCGGTGCGGCTGAAAACGCGGCTGTCGCAGCGCAGGCCCTCGAGCGCTTCTATCAGAAGGCCGCGCGCAACCTCACTTTGGACGACGTGCAGCTGGCCTTGATAGAGCTGCGCGGCTCGGCGGACTCACAGGACGCGCCCGAGGCGCCGGACCCCGTGCTGGCGACGCGCAAATCCGACTTGCGCGGCCGCACGGCGAACCAGCGCACCTACCTCCAGAACATCCTTTCCCACGACATCACCTTCGGCATAGGTCCGGCCGGAACGGGCAAGACCTACCTGGCCGTGGCCTGCGCCGTGGACGCGCTCGAGCGCGATGCGGTGAAGCGCATCGTGCTCGTGCGCCCGGCGGTGGAGGCCGGTGAGCGCCTCGGCTTCCTGCCGGGCGACATCGGGCAGAAGGTCGATCCTTACCTGCGTCCGCTCTACGATGCGCTCTACGACCTGCTCGGCTACGACAAGGTCGGCAAGCTGTTCGAGCGCAGCGCCATCGAGCTCGCCCCGCTCGCGTACATGCGCGGCCGCACGCTCAACCACGCCTTCATCATCCTGGACGAGGCGCAGAACACCACGCCCGAGCAGATGAAGATGTTCCTCACGCGCATGGGCTTCGGCTCCAAGGCCGTTGTCACCGGAGACGTGACGCAGGTGGACCTGCCCCGCGGTCACTCGAGCGGCCTGGTCGAGGCGCGCCGCATCCTCGATGGTGTTCGCGGCATTGCCTTCTGTACCTTCACATCACGCGATGTGGTGCGCCACCCGCTGGTGCAGAGAATCGTCGATGCCTACCAAGACCAGGACGCGCGCGGCAACTGAGCGCCGCAGCGGCACCGGCGTCCGCAACCGGGAAGCCATGTCGGTGCGCGCCGCTGCCCGCGTGAGCGTGCAGCGCGGCCAAGGCATCCAGGCCATCCGGGTTCCCGGCCCGACCCGGCTGCGCCGCTGGGCCCTGGCAGCGGCGCCCGCCCGCGCGGACATCACCCTGCGGGTGGTTGGCGCCGGCGAAGGACGGCGCCTCAACCGTGAGTACCGGGGCCGCGATTACGCCACCAACGTGCTCTCGTTTCCCTATGGGCGCATCGCCGGCGTCCTAGCCGGCGACGTGGTCCTGTGCGCGCCGGTCATCGCCAGGGAGGCGCGCGACCAGGGCAAGCCGCTGGACGCGCACTTCGCGCACCTGGTGATCCACGGAGTCCTTCATGTTCGCGGCTACGTGCACGAAGCCGAGCATGAAGCCGCTCGCATGGAAGGCTTGGAGCGAGCGCTGCTTCGCCGGCTCGGTTACCCTGATCCCTACGCATGAACGAAGAGACCAAACCGTCCCTCCTGGAGCGCCTGTCGGCGCTTTTGATGCGCGAGCCGGAGGACCGCGAGCAGCTGCTCGCGCTCTTGCACTCGGCGCACGAGCGCAACCTCCTGGACGCCGACGCGCTCTCCATGATCGAGGGCGTGCTGCAGGTGTCGGAGATGCAGGTGCGCCACATCATGGTGCCGCGCGCGCAGATGGACGTCATCGACATCAGCGAGGGGCCTGACAAGTTCGTTCCGAGCGTCATCGCCACGGCCCACTCGCGCTTCCCGGTGATCGACCGCGACCGGGACGATGTCATCGGCATCCTGCTCGCCAAGGACCTGCTGCGCCATTACGCGGGCGAGGAGGAGTTCAACGTGCGCGACATGCTGCGCCCGGCCATCTTCGTGCCCGAGTCCAAGCCGTTGAACGTGCTGCTGCGCGAGTTCCGCGCCAGCCGCAACCACATGGCCATCGTGGTGAACGAATACGGCGGCGTCGCCGGCCTGGTGACGATCGAGGACGTGCTCGAGCAGATCGTCGGCGACATCGAGGATGAGCACGACTTCGACGAAGCCTCGGACAACATCGTGCGCGAGTCGCCGATCCAGTACCGCGTCAAGGGCCAGACCGAGATCGACGATTTCAACGCGGCCTTCGGCAGCGAGTTCGCGGCCGAGGACTTCGACACGGTTGCCGGACTGGTGATCGATCGCTTTGGCCGGCTCCCCAAGCGCGGCGAATCGGTCGTGATCGACGGGCTTCGCTTCACCGTGCTGCGCGCCGACAGCCGGCGCCTGTACCTGCTCTCGGTGCAAAAGCTCTCGGGCCGCGCCTGACGCCTGTAAAATCGGCGTCTTTGGCTGCGCCATGATCGCCTTCCAGGACCTCATCCTCCGCCTGCAGAATTTCTGGGGCGATCGCGGCTGCGCACTGTTGCAGCCCTACGACCTGGAAGTCGGCGCAGGCACCTCGCACACCGCCACCTTCCTGCGCGCGATCGGCCCCGAGGCGTGGCGCGCCGCCTACGTGCAGCCGTCGCGACGCCCGAAGGATGGACGCTATGGCGACAACCCGAACCGGCTGCAGCACTACTACCAGTTCCAGGTGGTGCTGAAGCCTTCGCCGCCCGACATCCTGGACAGCTACCTCGCCTCGCTGCGCGCCATCGGCATCGACCCGTCGCAGCACGACATCCGCTTCGTGGAGGACGACTGGGAGAACCCCACACTGGGCGCCTGGGGACTCGGCTGGGAAGTGTGGCTGAACGGCATGGAGATCACGCAGTTCACCTACTTCCAGCAGGTCGGGGGACTGGACTGCAAGCCGATCATGGGTGAGATCACCTATGGCCTAGAGCGCCTGGCGATGTACCTCCAGCAGGTCGAGAACGTGTACGACCTCGAGTGGACCCCGGGCCTCAAGTACCGCGATGTGTACCACCAGAACGAAGTGGAGCAGTCGACCTACAACTTCGAACAGTCCAACGCCCCCATCCTGTTCGAGCACTTCGGCCACTACGAATCCGAAGCCAAGCGCCTGATGGAGGCGCAACTCGCCCTGCCCGCCTACGAAATGGTGCTGAAGGCGGCGCACTGCTTCAACCTGCTTGATGCGCGCGGCGCCATTTCGGTGACCGAGCGTGCCGGCTACATAGGCCGCATCCGGACGCTCGCGCGCGCCGTCGCGCAGGCGTATTACGAATCGCGCGAGCGACTGGGCTTCCCCATGCGCGCACGGGCGGCAGCATGAGCAACGCCGCGCTGCTGGTCGAATTGTTCACCGAAGAGTTGCCGCCGCGCGCGCTGCGAGCGCTTGGTGAGGCCTTCGCCACGACGCTCGGCGCCGAGTTGGCGCGGGGGGGCCTGCGTGCACCGGAGAGCGGGGTTCGGGCGTTCGCGACACCGCGACGGCTTGCGGCCTGGATGGCCGATGTGCTGCCGCGTGCCGAAGACCGGGTCGAGGTGCGCAAGCTCATGCCCTCGAAAGTCGCGTTCGACGAACAAGGCAGGCCGAGCGCTGCCTTGCGCAAGCGGCTCGAAAAGGAAGGCATCGAGGTCGATGCCGCGCCGCTGGAGCGGCGCCTGGAAGGCGGCGTCGAGTCCGTGTTCGTCAGCAAGACCATCGACGGCGCCGACCTCGCCAGTGCGTTGCAGGAGGCGCTGGACAAGGCGCTGCAAAGCCTGCCCATCCCCAAGATGATGAGCTACCAGCTCGCGGACGGTGAAACCACCGTCAAGTTCGTGCGTCCCGCCCACGGGCTCGTCGCATTGCATGGCGCCAGCGTCATCGACGTCGCCGCGCTCGGCCTCAGGTCCGGCCGCGTCACCCACGGCCACCGCTTCCAGGGCGTAAAGGACATAGAAGTCGCCAATGCCGATGCCTATGAAGAAGCCTTGCGTGCGCACGGCAAGGTGATCGCGTCGTTTGACGAGCGCCGCGACGAAATCCGCCGCCAGCTCGAAAAATCGGCGGCCGAGCTCGGCGGCCTGCTCGAGGACGCCGCGGCGCTCGATCCGCTGCTTGACGAAGTCACGGCCCTGGTCGAGTGGCCGCGGGTGTATGCCGCGGAGTTCGAGCCCGAATTCCTCGCGGTGCCCGCCGAGTGCCTGATCCTGACCATGCGGCAGAACCAGAAATACTTTCCGCTGTTCGAGGCCGGCGGCAAGCTCGCCAACCGCTTCCTTCTGGTCAGCAACATGGACCTCGCGGATCCGCATCACGTGATCGAAGGCAACCGACGCGTGGTCCGGCCCCGGCTGGCGGACGCCCGCTTTTTCTTCGAAACCGACAAGAAGACGCGCCTCGAAGACCGCGTGCCGCAGCTGCGCACCGTCGTGTATCACAACAAGCTCGGCACGCAGTTCGAGCGCATGGAGCGCGTCCAGCGCCTGGCTGCAGCGATCGCCCGGCTGCAAGGCAACGCCCCCGAGCCCGTCGCGCGAGCTGCGCTGCTGGCCAAGGCGGATCTCGTGACGCTCATGGTGGGCGAATTCCCGGAATTGCAGGGCGTGATGGGACGTTACTACGCGCTCGCGGACGGCGAAGATGCCCAGGTGGCCAATGCCATCGAGCAGCATTACCGCCCGCGCTTCTCGGGCGACGCCTTGCCCAAGGGCAGCGTCGCAACCTGCCTCGCCCTGGCCGACAAGCTGGAAACCCTGGCTGGCATGTTCGGCACCGGCAACCAGCCCACGGGTGACAAGGATCCGTTCGCGCTGCGCCGGCATGCGCTGGGCGTCATCCGCCTGCTCATCGAGGGCGGCGCAACGCTGTCGCTCGACAAGCTGCTGGAGGAAGCCTTCGGGGTGTTTCCCGCCGGCAAGCTCGCCGATTCGCGCGCCGAGCTGCGCCTTTTCATCGTCGAGCGCCTGCGCGGCTACCTGCGCGAAACCGGACACAGCGCCAACGAGATCGAAGCGGTGCTCGCGCAGAACACCTCGCAGCTCGACCAGGTTCCGCGCCAGCTCGAGGCAGTTCGCAGCTTCTCGGGCCTGCCGGAAGCCGCGAGCCTCGCCGCCGCCAACAAGCGCGTGGCCAACATCCTGCGCCAGGCGGAAACCAAGGGCGAAGCCTTCGGCCGACTGGAGCGCGAGGCCCTCGACGAGCCGGCCGAACGCGACCTGTTCGATGCGCTGCGCTCGGCAGCGGGCGTGGCCGGGCCGCTGTTCAGCCGGGGAGATTACACCGGCTACCTGAAGGCGTTCGCCGTGCTGCGCTCGCCCGTCGACGCGTTCTTCGATTCCATCATGGTGATGGCCGAGGATCCCGCCCTGCGCGGCCGCCGGCTCGCGCTGCTGCGCGAGCTGCGCGAGGCCATGAACCGGGTCGCCGACCTCTCGAAGCTGGCTGCATGAAACTCATAGTGCTCGATCGCGATGGGGTGATCAATCGCGAGAGCCGTGAGTTCGTGAAGAGCGCCGACGAATGGCTTCCGTTGCCAGGCAGCATCGAGGCCATCGCCACCCTGAGCCAGGCGGGATGGCGCATCGTGGTGGCCACCAACCAATCCGGACTGGCACGCGGCCTGTTCACCATGGGTGCGCTCAACGCCATGCACGCCAAGATGCATCGCGCCGTGAACCATGCGGGCGGCAGGATCGACGCGGTCTTCTACTGCGGTGACGGACCTGACGCCGCCTCGCGCTATCGCAAGCCCGCTCCCGGCATGCTGAGCGACATCGCCGAGCGCTTCAACGTCGCGATGGGCGATGTCCCTGCGGTGGGCGATTCGGCGCGCGACCTGGAAGCCGCGCGATCGGCCGGCGCGCAGCCGGTGCTCGTGCTCACCGGCAACGGCGCGCGCACCAAGGCCGCGGGCAACCTGCCGCCCGGGACTCGCGTGTTCGCGGATCTCGCCGCCCTTGCCCACGCGTATGTAACATGACGTTCCTACGATCACTGGTGTTCGCTCTCGCACTGGTGATCATCACGCCGCCGTACTCGCTCATCGCCCTCGCGTCGTTTCCGCTGCCCGCGCGGCTGCGCTATCGCATCATCTCCGGCTGGTCGCGCCTGGTGATCGCGCTTGCCCAGGGCGTGCTCGGCATCCGCTACACCGTCGAAGGACTGGAGCGGCTGCCGGATGAGCCCTGCATCATCCTTTCCAAGCACCAGTCCGCGTGGGAGACGCTGGCCTTCCAGAAGATCTTTCCACCGCAGGTGCTCGTGCTCAAGCGCGAGCTGCTGTGGATTCCTTTCTTCGGCTGGGGTCTCGCCCTCATGAGCCCCATCGCCATCGACCGACGCCGCGGCCGGCAAGCGCTGCGCCGCATGGCCGAGCAAGGCGCCACCCGGCTCGCGCAGGGCTTCTGGATCGCGCTGTTTCCGGAGGGAACACGAGTGCGTCCTGGAGAAAAGGGCACCTACCATCCGGGCGGTGCGTGGCTCGCGGTGCAGACCGGCGCTTCAGTCATCCCGGTTGCCCACAACGCCGGGTGTTTCTGGCCGAAGAATGCGTTTTTCAAGCGCGCGGGGGAAGTGCGCGTGCTCGTCGGCGAACCGATCTCGCCGCACGGGTTGAGCGCGGAAGCGCTGAACGCGCGCGTCGAAAGCTGGATCGAAGCCCACATGGAAACCCTGTGTCCGGCGGCTTGATGCAACTCGAATTCGCCCTCGACGATGCAGCCGGGTTGCTCGCCCGGCCCGGCATGGCACTGCGGCACCTTCCGTTGCCCGGCGGAGGTCTCTATTACGGCCTGGCGCGCGCCAAACGGCGCACCCTGACCATCGTCGTGCAACGCGGAAGGGTCGAAGTGCGCGCCCCGCGCTGGACCCCGATAGCCGAGATCGAGCGTTTCCTGGCGGAGAAGGAACCGTGGATTCGCAGGCGCGTGGCCGAGAGCCGGCGCGAAACCCCCGCCTTTGCGTGGCGGCAGGGCGAGCGGCTGCCGGTGCTGGGCGAGCCGCTGGAGCTGGTGATCGATGGCTCGTCTCCGGACACTCGCCGCGTGGGTGAGTCGCTGCACGTGGCCGGGCGCATCGGTTCACCGCCCGAGCTGCGCACGAAGGTGATCGAGTGGCTGCGCCAGCAGGCGAAAGCCGTGTTCGCCGAGCGGGTGGCCGAGTACGCGCCTCGCCTTGGCGTCGCGCCCCCGCCGCTGGGCCTGTCCAACGCCCGCACGCAATGGGGCAGCTGCAACGCCCGGGGACGGGTGCTGCTCAACTGGCGCCTGATCCACGTTCCCTTGCGCCTGGTCGACTACGTGGTCGCCCACGAGCTCGCGCACCTGCGCGAGATGAACCATTCGAGCCGCTTCTGGGCGCTGGTGGAGCAGGCGTACCCCGGCTGCCGGGCGGCGCGCGTGGAGCTCAACCGCGTGGAGAAGCACATCCCCAATCTCTGAGAGAGGCCGCAATGAGGATCCTGCACACGATGCTGCGCGTCGGCAACCTGGAGCGCTCCCTGGAGTTCTACACGGCCGTGCTCGGCATGAAGCTGCTGCGCCGGCGCGATTTTCCCGACGGCAAGTTCACCCTTGCTTTCGTGGGCTACGGCGACGAGGCGAGCTCGGCGGTGCTGGAGCTGACGCACAACTGGGGCGTTGAAAGCTACGAGCTCGGCAATGCTTACGGGCATGTGGCCGTCGAAGTGCCCGACGCGGCGAGGGCTTGCGACGAGGTGCGGCGCCGCGGCGGCAAGGTGGTGCGCGATGCCGGCCCGATGAAGCACGGCAGCACGGTCATCGCCTTCGTCGAGGACCCGGACGGCTACAAGATCGAATTCATCGAGCGCAAGCCGGCCGCCTGACGGCCCGCCTGCGTGCCTCAGCGAAGCGGGGCGACGCTCCGGTAGCGGCGGAAGCTGGTCGACTGCCCGAGCAGCGTCATGGCCAATTCCTCCAGCCAGGCCTCGCTCACCTCCGCCGCCGGCACCGCGAAATCATCCACGCCCAGGCGCATCAGGTTCTTGGCGTTGAACAGCAGGCGCCCCTGGGCATGGTCTGCCTTGACCTTGATGTCGGTCACCACCAGCGGGTCGGCCGTGAAGCGCCAGCCCGCTGCCACCATGCGGGCGTTCTTCACCTGTTCCTCGGCGAACTTGATGCCGCCTGCGTACAGGGCGTCGCGCACTTTCTGCGCCGTGGCCGGCATGTCCCGGTCGACGACGATCTTGGCATCGCCGGCCCACACGATGTAGAAAGTCAGCAGGTCGAAATACTCGACATCGCCGATGCGCGTCTTGCGGTAGTCGATGAAGGACTCCGAGTACTTGAGGTCCTTGAGATCGGCCACGCCCGGCATCGAGTAAAGCGTCGGGTTCACGGGCTTCAGCACGGCGAGCTGCTTGAGCAAGTCGTTCAGGTAATGGAAGGCCTGCTTCATCGCGCCCTCCACCTGCTGGAGCGATCGCTCCTGCAGCGCCTTCTCAGACAACTGCTGCGTCTTGACCTGCTCGGCCTGCTTTTTCAGGTCGTCCAGAAGACCCATTGATGCCCTCCCAGGAATCGGTGCCGAGAAGTGAACCGCGGCGCGACGATTTTGCCACAGCGCCACGGTGCTGCCCGCGTCGAGCGGCGCGCTCAGTCTTCGATCGGCATCGGCGCGATGGGCGGAAGCGTTGACGCCAACCGACGGTAGTCCTCGAGGCCCAGGTTTTCCGGCCGCAGGCTGGGGTCGATGCCGGCGCGGGCAAGCCCGGCCGCATCGAACAGGCCCGCCAGCGCATTGGCCACCGTTTTTCGGCGGTGCGAAAACGCGGCGGTCACGACCCGGCGCAGGCGGTCTTCATCCACCGTCCGTCCCTCCCCATTGGGCACCAGGCGCACGACAGACGAATCCACCTTGGGCGGTGGCCGGAACGAACCGGGTGCAACATCGAACAGCCGCTCGACGCGGAAATGATGCTGCACCATGACGGACAACCTCCCGTAGTCGGGAGTCGACGGTCGAGCCGCCATGCGCGCGACCACTTCCTTCTGCAGCATGAAGTGCAGGTCGCGAAAGCGCTCGCCCGCCGTGGACAGCCGAAACAGCAGCGGGGTGGAGATGTTGTAGGGAAGGTTGCCCACGACGCGCGTTCCCGGCGTGACCGAGCCGTAGTCGTAATCCAGCGCGTCGCCCTCGATCAGGTCGAGCGCTGCAGGCGCAAAGCGCCGGCGCAGGTCCGCCGCCAGGTCGCGGTCGATCTCGATGGCCTGGATGCGCCCGGCGAGCGCGATCAGCTCGGCCGTCAGGACACCCGGACCTGGACCGATCTCCAGCACCGCTTCGCCGGGCAGCGGATCGATCGCGGCGACGATGCGCTCGAGCACCGTGCGGTCCGCGAGAAAGTGCTGGCCGAAGCGCTTGCGCGGGATGACCCGGCGCGTGGCCGGAGCCCCAGCGCTCAAGCCGGGCTCGAATGCCGGGCGCGCATGGAGGCCATGCCGACCGCGGCTTCGATGGCGGTGACCAGGCTCCCCGGATCGGCCTTGCCGGTGCCGGCGAGGTCCAGCGCGGTGCCATGGTCCACCGAGGTGCGGATCACGGGGAGCCCCAGGGTGATGTTGACGCCCTCCCCGAAGCTCGCGAACTTGAGCACCGGCAAGCCCTGGTCGTGGTACATGGCGAGCACGCAGTCCGCCCCTTCGAGCCGGGCGGGATTGAACAGCGTGTCCGCGGGCAGCGGACCGACGAGGTCGTGTCCTTCGCCGCGCAGCTTCTCCAGCACCGGTGTGATCACCTCGATCTCCTCGCTACCCAGGTGACCGCTCTCCCCGCTGTGCGGATTGAGGCCGGCGACAAGCACGCGCGGCCGGGCAATGCCGAAGTCGTCCCGCAGGGAACGCACCAGCACGCGGATCGTGTGCTCGAGGCCCACCGGAGTGATGGCCGCCGCGACGTCCTTGAGGGCGAGGTGCGTGGTGGCGAGAGCGACGCGCAGCCCGGCCCCCGCCAGCATCATCACCACCTGGGCGCCGCCCGCCGCATCGGCGAAGTACTCGGTGTGGCCGGTGAACGCGATGCCGGCATCGTTGATCACCGATTTCTGCACCGGCGCCGTGGTCATGGCGGCGAATTCGCCCGAGGCGCAGCCGCTGTAGGCCCGGTCGAGCATCTCGAGGACGTAACCGCTGTTGCGTGGATCGAGCTTGCCCGGCTGGCACGGCTGCGCGAGTGCGATGGAAACCACTTCCAGCGCGCCTTCGCGCGGCGAGGATTCGGCCCGGAACGGATCGATGGCGACCGAGAGCCCCAGCATCCTCGCCCGCTCAGCCAGCATGGCGGCGTCGCCGAGCACGACGACGCGGGCTCCCAGCTCCTTGCCGGCCAGGGAGAGACACAGGTCCGGGCCGATGCCGGCCGGCTCGCCCGAGGTCACCGCAATGACGGGGGTCATGAGGCCTGCCTCAGGCCGCCTCAGCGGTCCTCGAGTCGGTACTCCACATACGCGCGATCGCGCAGCTGGCGCAGCCACTCCTGGTAGGCCTCGTCGCTTTTGCGCTCACGCAGCGCCTTGCGCGCTTCGAGGCGCTGGCGATCGGTGGATACGTCCGCCGTGCGGCGTTCCATCACCTGGACCAGGTGCCAGCCAAAGGGGCTGCGCACCGGCTGGCTGATCTCGCCCGGCTTCAGTTCGTTCATGGCGCGCTCGAAGTCCGGCACCGTGTCGCCGGGATAGACCCAACCGAGCTCCCCGCCCCGCCCGGCTGAACCGTCGTCGGAGTACTGGCGCGCGAGGTCGGCGAAATCGGCGCCATTGACCAGGCGCTCGCGCAGCTGCTCCAGCTTGCGCCGCGCGTCGTCCTCGGACACCACCTCGTTGGTGCGCACGAGTATGTGGCGCACGCGGTTCTGCTCGACCATCAGCGGCGCTTCGCCGCTGCGCCGATCGACCAGTTTGAGGATGTGAAAGCCCGCGGGGCTGCGCAGCACGCTGCTGACGCCACCGGGCTTCAGCTCCGCGGCCGCCTGCACGAACAGATCCGGGAGGTGATCGCGGCTGCGCCAGCCCATGTCCCCGCCCTTCAGGCCGTCGGGCGCATCGGAGTACGCCGCCGCCACCTGGGCGAAGTCCGCGCCTTCCTGCAGGCGGCGAGCCGCCTCTTCCGCTCGCGCGCGCTGGCGCTGCAGCTGCTCGGGGTTCGCCTGGTCGGGGACGCGGATCAGGATGTGCGCGAGCTGGAGCTCGCTCGCGCCTTCGCGGCTTTCCTTCTGCTCGGACATGAAGGTCTCGATCTCGCTTTCCGCCACCGAGATCTTGTTGTCCACTTCGCGCTCGCGCAGGCGCTGCACGAGCACCTCGTTGCGAAGGTCCTCGCGGAATCGCTCGAAGGGGATGCCGTCCTTTTCGAAGGCGGTGCGGAATTCGGCCACCGACAGCTTGTTGGCCTCGGCGATGCGCTGCACCGTGCGATCGAGGTCCGCGTCGTCGATGCGGATCGCCGTGTCCCTGGCGAGCTGGAGCTGCACGCGTTCGGTGATCAGGCGCTCCAGCACCTGGCGCTCGAGCTCCGCGGACGCCGGCATCGGCGTGCCTCGGCGTCCCAGCTCGCGCAGGGCGTCGCGCACCCGCAGCTGCAGCTCGTACTGCGTAACGACCTCGTTGTTGACGATCGCCACGATGCGGTCGACCTGGGCGATGCGCCGGCGGGGCGCTTCCTGCTGCGCCTGCACGGAGCCGGCCACCAGGGCCAGCAGCAGTAACGCCGCGATTCGTCTCATGAATGCCTTCCTCGGTCAGTTCTCCAGCTCGAAAGCCCGGCTGGGCGACTGCAGCTGGTTGATGCGGGTGTAGCCGGGGATGTTCCTGCGCAACGCTTCCAGCGGGTTGGAGCCGATCCGGGAGAAGCCGGTCAGCTCCAGCTGCAGGAATACCGCATTGGTGGCGACGCCCGTGGCGGCCGCGAAATGCTGCACCACCACCCGGCCGATCCAGCAGTCGGCATTGTATTCGAAGCCGGCGAGCGACTCGACGACGCGATGATCGAGGAGCGAGTAGTTGTAACGCCCCACGCCGTACCAGGGCCCGCCGAGCGGCCACTGGCTGGACACATCGACCTGGTTGAACTGGTCGCGGAAATAGCGGTAGCTCATGTTGAGCACCTTGTGCACTTCCGGCTGGTAGCGCGCCGACACGGTGAAGCGCTCCGCGGTTTCGTTGCGCTGGTTGTACTGGATCGCGGTCTCCATGGTCCACTTCGGCGCGATGCGACCGGCCAGCGAGGCCAGCCAGTCGGAGGCCCGGTACGTGCGGCGCGGATCGGTTGGATTGAGCGTGACGTGCTGGTCGCTCATGTAATAGCGCTGGCCGATGGTCCCGCGGATCAGTTCCTGCCCGGAGCGTGGCGAGAGCAGCCGCGAGGTCATCGCCAGCGTCAGCTGGTTCGCGTCGTTGATGCGATCGCCGCCGACGAAGCTGTTCTCGGAGAAAAGCTGCGCATAGTTCAGGTCCGCGACCGCCGTGTCGAACAGCGGGATCTGGTCCTGGTTCTTGTAGGGCACGTACAGGTAGTACGCGCGCGGCTCGAGGGTCTGCAGGTATCGATCGCCAAACACCGCGGTATCGCGCTCGAACACCATGCCGGAGTCGGTGCTGAAGATCGGCAGCGTGCGCTGGATCGATTCCGGCGTGCCCACCGCGGGATTCGACAGGCTGTAGACCGTGCTGTGGAAGCCGACCTTCGGCGTGACGAACGCCGAGGGCGTGACGATGGGGAAGGCAAGGCTCGGGTTGGCGATGGTGCGCAGCCCGGTCACGAGAGTCGGGTGGTGGAAGTCCACCGCTTCGCCGGCGAACGCGAAATCCGCGCCCCGGATGTCCGGCTTGGAGGCATTGAGCACGAGCTGCGGCAGCCGGTTGTACGGAGTGACCACCGGGCGGTTGGGATCCTGCAGCGTCTGGAAGCTCTGCAGGCGCGCCGTGGAAGACCAGATGCCGCCATCCCACCAGTTGCCGGTGTAGGTGACCAGGCCTTCGCGCGGCAGGTAGATCTGGGACACCGACGCCACGCGGCTGGACAGGTCGCGGAAGTAGTCGTTGTCCGAGACCTTGTTGAGGTTCACCAGGCCGGCCACCGGCCCGCGTGCGAACACGTCGGAAAACGACACCGCCGAGCGGCTGGTGCCGCGGATCTGGTCTTCGGGCAGGTACTCGGCGCGCATGACCGCGGTGGAGAAGCGATCCAGGTAACGGACCTCGCTGCCGAGCTGGAGCCCTCGCTTGGTCATGTAGCGCGGTGTCAGGGTGGCGTCGTAGTTCGGCGCCAGGTTGAAGTAGTACGGGACCGCGATCTCGGGCCCGTTCTTGCCCGTGGTGCCGATCGTCGGGGGCAGCACGCCGGACTTGCGCCGCTCGTTCAGCGAGAAATCGAGGTAGGGCGTCTTCAGGATCGGCACGCCCTGGAAAACGAGCGTCGCCCACTTCGCCACGCCGAGGTCGCGCCCGTAGTCGATGTTGAGCTGCTCGACCCTCAGGTACCAGTCGTCGTCCTCGGGACGGCAGGTGGTGAAGGTGGCATTCATCATCTCGAAGCGGTTCTCGCCTAGGATCACGAGGCGGTCGGCGTGGCCGCGCCCGCCCACCGGCGCCATACCCTGCTTCTGCCGCGGCGCCAGGATGAAGTCCGGGGTCTCGGCCTCACCGGTGGAGTCGGAGCTCCGGAAGCGCAGCGACGGGGTCATCATCGCGTTGCCGAGCTGCTCGATGCGCACGTTGCCTCGCGCCTCGACGTCGCTGGTTTCGTTGTCGAAGCGCATCCAGTCCGCGGTGATCGTGGTCTCGCCCCGGCGCAGCACCGCGTTGCCTTCGGCCACCACTTCGCGGTCCCCGGTGCCCTGCATGCGATCCGCGGTGATCACCGAGGGCAGGTCGGCATCACTCGAGCGCGGCGCCTCGATGCGAAGGCCCGGTTGCGCCGTTTGTGCCTGGGTCGTGCACGCGAGCAGGGTTGCGGCCACAGCGGCAGCACGCAGGCGATGGGGCTTCATACGATTCGGCTGTCCGGCAGTGGGGCGGTTGGGGGGGCCCTGCGCCTCGATGTTCTTCTGATGCGCCGCTTGTCGCGCCCGCCTCGCCGCCGGCAAGCCGGTGCGTGCGAACGCTCAAGTAAAATCGCACAAATGATCGAGGAAGGCAATCGCGGCGGGCAGCTGCGGCAATGGCTGAACGCGCGCCTGGGAAGCGAAGCGTACGATCTCGCGCCCGCCTCCTCCGACGCCAGCTTCCGGCGCTACTTTCGCCTCACGCGACCGGGCGAGCCGAGCCTGATCGTCATGGATGCGCCGCCGCCGCAAGAGGACTGCACGCCGTTCGTGCGTGTCGCGCGCCTCTTTGCGGCAGCTGGCGTGCATGTGCCCGAGGTCCTCGCCGAAGACCTTCAACGCGGCTTCCTTCTGCTGAGCGACCTCGGTGACACCACCTATCTTTCGCGGCTCAGGGTGGACGCCGACGCGCTCTATGGAGATGCCCTCAGTGCCCTGGTGCGCATCCAGTCGGCGAGCCGCCCCCAGGTACTCCCCGACTACGATCGGGCATTGCTCGAGCGCGAGCTGAGGCTGTTTCCGGACTGGTACGTGGATCGGCAACTGGAACGCCCGCTTTCGCCCACGCAGCGGGAGACGCTCGAGGCCGCGTTCGAAGCCATCCTCCAGGAGAACCTGGCCCAGCCGCGCGTCTACGTGCATCGCGACTACCACTCGCGCAACCTCATGGTCACGAGCCCCAATCCAGGCGTGCTGGATTTCCAGGACGCCGTCTTCGGGCCCATCACCTACGACCTGGTGTCGCTCTTGCGGGATGCCTACATCGAATGGCCCGAGGAGCGCGTCATCGACTGGTGCATCCGTTACTGGGAGATGGCGCGCAAGGCGTCGCTGCCGGTCCCCGACGATTTCGCATCGCTCTACCGCTCCTTCGAATGGATGGGCGTGCAGCGCCAGATCAAGGTGGTTGGCATCTTCGCGCGCCTTGCCAAGCGGGACGGCAAGGAGGCTTACCTCGCTGACCAGCCCCGCGTCATGCGCTACCTCAAGCGAGCCTGCCGCCGATACATGGCGCTCGGGGCGCTCAGCCGCCTGCTCGACGAGCTCGACCCGACGGATCCGGACGCGCCCGCGTGAAGGCCATGATCCTCGCAGCGGGCCGAGGCGAGCGCATGCGCCCGCTCACGGACGAGCGGCCGAAGTCGCTGCTCATCGCCGGCGGCAAGCCACTGATCGCGAGGCTGATCGAGCGCCTGGTCGCGGCCGGCATTCGCGAGCTCGTGGTCAACCACGCCTACAAGGGCGCGATGATCGAAGACGCGTTGGGCGACGGCTCCCCATGGGGCGCGAGCATCGCCTATTCGCCGGAAGCCACGGCGCTGGAGACCGCGGGCGGCATCGCGCGCGCGCTGCCCCTGCTGGGGAGCGACCCGTTCATCGCCGTGGCCGCGGACATCTACTCGGATTACGACTTCAAGCGACTGGTGCACCGCGCGGCGGACCTTGAGCTCGCGCATCTCGTGCTGGTCGACAATCCGGCCCACAACCCACGCGGCGACTTCGCGCTGGAGGGCGATCGCGTGCGCAACACCGGGCCCGCCACACTGACCTTCTCCGCCATGGGCCTATACCGGCCGGCGCTTTTTGCCGGCGTATCGCCGGAGCAGCCGTCCAGGCTCGCACCGCTCCTGCGCGCGGCCATCGACGCCGGCCACGTGAGCGGCGAGCACCACCCTGGCGACTGGCGCGACATAGGCACCCCGCAACGGCTTGCCGAGCTCGACCGCGACCTGCGCTGATTCGGCGGCGCGGCGCCAGATCGTTGTGCACGCTGCGAGGATCGCTCGCGCGGGCCCTCGCGACCCTTCCCTTATACTCGCCGCATGATCGATACCCGTCCGTTTGTCGAGCGCCGGCGGGCCCTGATGCAACGCATGGGCTCGGGCCTGGCAGTGATCCCCACGGCGCCGGAGCGCCTGCGCAACCGCGACAGCGACTACCTGTACCGCTTCGACAGCTACTTCTACTACCTGAGCGCCTTTCCGGAGCCCGAAGCACTGCTGGTGCTGATTGCAGGAGACGAGCCTCGCAGCATTATTTTCTGCCGCGACAAGAACGCCGAGCGCGAGCTGTGGGAGGGCTTTCGTTTCGGGCCCGAGGCGGCGCGCGAGCAGTTCGGCTTCGACGAAGCGTATTCGTTTGCCGAGCTGGACGAGCGCCTGCCCGCGCTGATCGCCAACCAGCCTTCACTGCACTACTCGCCCGGCGCGGACCCCGCGTGGGACGCGCGCGTGCTCCAGTGGCTGAACAAGGTGCGCTCGATGGGCCGCACCGGCGTGACGGCACCCGCGGAGATTCGCGACATCCGGGTGCCCCTGGACGAGATGCGCCTGTTCAAGGACGCGCACGAGCTCCAGACCATGCGGCGCGCCGCGGCGATCTCGGCCAACGGTCACCGGCGCGCCATGCAGGCGACGCGGCCCGGGGCGCACGAGTACGAAATCGAGGCTGCGCTGCTCTACGAATTCCGCCGCGGCGGCGCGCAGTACCCGGCCTACTGGCCCATCGTCGCCGGCGGCGCCAATGCCTGCGTGCTGCACTACCGCGACAACAGCGCGCCGTTGAAGCCCGGCGATCTTCTATTGGTGGACGCGGGCTGCGAGCTCGACGGCTACGCGTCGGACATCACGCGTACCTGGCCCGTCGGCGGCCGTTTCAGCGGCCCGCAGCGCGACGTGTATGAAATGGTGCTTGCCGCGCAGGCGGCGGCGATCACGCAAGTGCGCCCCGGCAACCACTGGAACGTGCCCCACGAGGCGGCGGTCGCGGTCATCGCGCGTGGGCTGGTCGACCTGGGGCTGTGCGAGGGTCCGGTCGACAAAGTGCTCGAAAGCGAGGACTACAAGCGCTTCTACATGCACCGCACCGGCCACTGGCTCGGGCTCGATGTGCACGACGCGGGCGAATACAAGCGCGAAGGCGACTGGCGCGGGCTCGAGCCCGGCATGACGCTGACCGTGGAACCCGGCTGCTACGTTCGCCCCGGGGAAGGCGTGCCCGAGGCGTTCTGGAACATCGGCGTGCGCATCGAGGACGACGTGCTGGTCACCGCCTCGGGCTGCGACGTGCTCACGCACGACACGCCGAAATCGATCGGCGAGATCGAAGCGCTCGTCGGCCAGGCCTGATGGCTGAGCGCGCGCCGGTGCTGTTGGCCGGCGGCGGGCCGGTCGCGCTGTTCCTCGGGCTTGCGCTCGCCGAGCGCGATGTCCCCTTCGTGATGTGCTCGCGCGAGGCATCCGCGGCCGATCGGCCGATTGCTCTCTCGTATGGTTCGCAACTGCTGCTGGACCGGGTGGGCGTCTTCGGCGCCCTGCCGGCCACGCCGATCCACTCCATCCACGTGTCGCAGCGCGGTGGCTTCGGGCGCACCGTGATCGACTCCCGGGAGCAGGGCGTGCCGGCGCTCGGTCACGTCGTTTCCTATGCGGCGCTCTGCGCGGCCCTGCGCTCGCGACTGTCCACGCCCTTGACCGCGGCAACAGTGAGCCACTACTCGCCCTCGCCCCAGGGCGACCGGGTGGAGGTCAGCACCATCGATGCGCAGGCCACTGTGCAGCAGCGATCGACCGCGTTGCTGGTGCTGGCCGACGGCCTGGGGCTGAGGACCCGCGCACCGATCCATCCGCGCCATCAAAGCAGTGAATGGCGCCGCGACTATTCGCAAAGCGCAGTGGTGGCGCACGTCCGCGCCGAGCAGCCGCACGCGAACCGCGCATGGGAAAGGTTTACCGAGGACGGACCGCTCGCGCTGCTGCCCGATGGCGAGGAGCTGGCGCTGGTGTGGAGCACGACGCACGAAAAGGCCCACTGGCTTTGCGGCCTGCGCGACGGGCCGTTCCTGGCGCGGCTGGCCGAGACTTTCGGCGGGCGCCTGGGCCGATTCACGGATGCCTCCGCGCGTTCGGCGTTCCCGGTGCAGTTGCGCTATCAACGCGGTTCTCCCATGCCGCGCGTGCTCGCCATTGGCAACGCCGCGCAGACACTGCACCCCGTGGCAGGACAAGGCCTCAACCTCGGCCTGCGCGACGCCTTCGAGCTCGCACAGGTCCTTGGCGATGCGCACGCGGCCGGCGCCGACCCGGGCGCCGCTTCGCTGCTGCACGGGTACGTGCGCGCACGCGAGCTCGATCGGCGCGGCGGCATTCACTTCACCGATGCGCTGGTGCGCGTGTTTTCGAACGCCTACGGTCCCGCGGCATTGGCGCGCGGTGCGGGCCTCGCCGCGCTCGACCTGATGCCGCCGCTGCGCCGCTTCGTGGCGCGTCGCATGATGTTCGGCGCTCAGGGGTTCTGACGCAAGAACGCCCACGATCGCGTAGCACCTGGCGCAATCAAGGTCAACGACCTCGCGCGCGCGGTTGCGCAAAGCGCTGCGTTTCGTCGCGAAATTACGACGCCTTCGCAACGGAATTTCAGGTCGAACGCACCTCGCCCGGAGCGCCGAACTTGTTGTCGGAAGCGGGGGTATTCGGTATAGAATTCCCTCCCCGCCTGAACAACCTCCTGACGCAACACACATGCGAATCGGCGCGCACGTGCTGAAAAACAATTTGTTCGTCGCGCCGATGGCGGGTGTGACCGATCGTCCATTCCGCCAGCTGTGCAAGCGCTTCGGCGCGGGCGTCGCGGTGTCCGAGATGGTCGCCTCTAACTCGCTCCTCTGGGGCAGTGAAAAGACGCGCCGTCGTGCGAACCACGACGGCGAGGTCGATCCGATCTCGGTGCAGATCGCGGGCGCCGACCCGCAGATGATGGCCGACGCCGCGCGCTACAACGTCGACCAGGGCGCGCAGATCATCGACATCAACATGGGCTGCCCGGCGAAAAAAGTGTGCAACGCCATGGCGGGCTCTTCACTGTTGCGCGACGAGCCGCTCGTCGGCCGCATCCTGGAGTCCGTGGTGAAGGCGGTCGATGTGCCCGTCACGCTCAAATTCCGCACCGGCTGGGACACGCACTCGCGCAACGCGCTGACGGTGATGCGCATCGCGGAGGAGAGCGGCATCCAGTTGCTGGCGCTGCACGGCCGTACGCGCGCCTGTGGGTTTTCCGGCCACGCCGAATACGACACCATCCGCGACGTGAAGCGCGCGAGCCGGCTGCCGGTGATCGCCAACGGCGACATCAATTCACCCGAGGATGCCAGGCAGGTGCTGGAGTACACCGGCGCCGACGGCGTCATGATCGGCCGCGCCGCGCAGGGCCGGCCATGGATCTTCCGCGAGATCGCCCATTACCTGGCGACCGGGGAGAAGCTCGAGCCGCCGCTGGTCGCGGAGATCCGCGAAGTGCTGGTCGGGCACCTGCACGACCTGCATTCGTTCTACGGCATCGAGCGCGGCGTCAAAGTCGCCCGCAAGCACATCTCCTGGTACACCAAGGGCCTCGCCTTCTCGGCCGAATTCCGCCACCGCATGAACCAGCTGGAGACCTGCGAAGCGCAGCTCGCCGCGGTGGATGGATTTTTCGCCCAGCTGATGGAGCACGGAGGCCGGCTGGCGTATCGTGAGAGCGGTGAGAGCGGTGAGAGCGATGACAGCGTTGAGACCGGGATCGGCGGTACCGGCGACCAGGGTGGCGCCGGGCACGCACAGCCTCTGGCAGAGGCGGCATGAAACAGGAAGTCGGGGGCGGCATGAGGCAAGGCAACGAGATCGCGGAGAGCGTGCGCAAATCCCTTGAACGCTACTTCAAGGACCTGGACGGCACCAAGCCCCGTTCGATCTACGACATGGTGCTCAAGAACGTCGAGCGACCGCTGCTCGAGACCGTGCTCGAGCGCGCCGAAGGCAACCAGACGGTCGCCGCCGAGATGCTCGGCATCAACCGCAACACGCTGCGCAAGAAGATCCAGGCGCTCAAGATCAAGAGCTAGGGCGCGATGGACATCCCCGTCCGCCGGGCCCTGCTGAGCGTCTCCGACAAGACCGGTCTCGTCGATTTCGCCAGGGGGCTGGCCCAGCGGGGGGTTGCCCTGCTCTCCACCGGCGGCACCGCCAGGCTGCTTGCCGAAGCCGGCCTCAAGGTCACCGAGGTGTCCGAGCACACCGGCTTTCCCGAGATGCTCGATGGCCGGGTGAAAACCCTGCACCCGCGCGTGCACGCCGGCCTGCTCGCCCGCCGCGACCTGCCCGAGCACATGAAGACGATCAAGGAAGCGGGCATCGATCCGATCGACCTGGTCGTGGTCAACCTTTACCCGTTCTCGCAAACCGTGGCGAAGCCTGGCTGCACGTTCGAGGACGCGATCGAGAACATCGACATCGGCGGCCCGACCATGCTGCGCGCGGCCGCCAAGAACCATAGCGGCGTGGCAGTCGCCGTGGACCCCGCCGATTACCCGCTACTGCTGGCGGAATTGGCCGAGCGCAACGGATCGATCAGCGACGCGACCCGCTTTCGCCTGGCGCAGAAAGTGTTCGCGCACACGGCCGCCTACGATGCCGGCATCGCCAATTACCTGACTTCGCTGGACGAGAAGCAGGAGCGCACGCCGTTCCCCGCCACGCTGACCCTGCAGTTCGAGAAGACGCAGGCCATGCGCTACGGCGAGAACCCGCACCAGTCGGCGGCGTTCTATCGCGATGCCGTGCCGGCGCCGGGAACACTCTCCGCCTACCGCCAGGTGCAGGGCAAGGAGCTGTCCTACAACAACATCGCCGATTCGGACGCGGCGTGGGAATGCGTGCGCACTTTCACCGAGCCCGCGTGCGTCATCGTCAAGCACGCCAATCCCTGCGGCGTCGCCATCGGCAAAAGCCCGCTCGAGGCGTACCAGGGCGCGTTCTCGACCGACCCGACGTCCGCTTTCGGCGGCATCATCGCCTTCAACCGCACGCTCGACGAAGCAACCGCCCAGGCCGTTGCGAAGCAGTTCGTCGAGGTGGTGATCGCGCCCGCCGTGGATGAAGCGGCGCGCAAGGTGCTCGCGGCCAAGGCGAACGTGCGCGTGCTCGAAGTGCCCGCCGGGACCGGTGTCAATGAGTTCGATTTCAAGCGCGTCGGCGGCGGATTGCTCGTGCAGTCGCCCGACAGCCGCAATGTTTCGCACGCCGAGCTCAAGGTGGTCACCCGGCTCAAGCCCACGCCCGCGCAGCTCGCCGACCTGCTGTTCGCCTGGCGCGTGGCCAAGTTCGTCAAGTCGAACGCCATTGTCTTCTGCGGCGGCGGCAAGACGCTCGGCGTCGGCGCGGGCCAGATGAGCCGCGTGGACAGCGCGCGCATCGCCGCCATCAAGGCGCAGAATGCCGGGCTGTCGCTCGCTGGCAGCGCCGCCGCCTCCGATGCCTTCTTCCCGTTCCGCGACGGCCTGGACGTGATCATCGACCAGGGCGCGACCTCGGTGATCCAGCCCGGTGGCAGCGTGCGCGACGACGAGGTCATCGCCGCGGCCGACGAGCGCGGCATCGCCATGGTGCTCACGGGCGTGCGTCACTTCCGGCATTAGTGAGAAGGGAAGGGGCTCGAGCCCCTTCCCTCAGACCCATCCCCCGAAAACCGGCACGCCGTCGGCACACTCGAAGACACCATTCCATGAAACTCCTGGTCATCGGCAGCGGCGGAAGGGAGCACGCGATAGCGTGGCGCCTGGCGCAAAGCCCGCGCGTGCAGAAGGTGTTCGTGGCGCCGGGCAATGGCGGCACCGTGGGCGAGTCGGGGCTCGAAAACCTGCCAATCACGGATCTGAACGCGCTCGCCGACTTCGCCGAGCGCGAGCCGATCCACCTCACCGTGGTCGGCCCCGAAGCGCCGCTCGCGGCGGGCATCGTGGACCTCTTTCGCCAGCGCGGCCTGCGCATCTTCGGCCCGACCGCCGCGTGTGCGCGGCTGGAGAGCTCCAAGGAGTTCGCCAAGGACTTCATGCGCGAGCACGGCATACCCACCGCCAAGTACCACGCCTTCACCGACCCGGCGGCCGCGCACGCCTACATCGACCAGCGCGGCGCGCCCATCGTGGTGAAGGCCGACGGCCTCGCCGCGGGCAAGGGCGTGGTGGTGGCGATGAGCGTCGACGAAGCGCACGCCGCGGTGGACCACATGCTGGTCGGCCACTCCATGGGCGAAGCCGGCCACCGCGTGGTCATCGAGGAATTCCTGGCCGGCGAAGAAGCGAGCTTCATCGTGCTGTGCGACGGCCGCGAAGTGCTGCCGCTCGCCACGAGCCAGGACCACAAGCGCCTGCAGGACGGCGACCGCGGCCCGAACACCGGCGGCATGGGCGCGTACTCACCGGCGCCCGTGGTGACGCCCGCCATCCATGCGCGCGTCATCCGTGAAGTGATCCAGCCGGTCATGAACGGCATGGCCGCACTCGGCACGCCGTACAGCGGCTTCCTCTACGCGGGCCTGATGATCGACCCGGCGGGACAGGTCAAGGTGCTGGAATTCAACTGCCGCCTCGGCGACCCGGAGACGCAACCGATCCTGTTGCGCCTGAAGAGCGACCTGTTCGAGCTGATCGAGCACGCCGTCGACGGAACACTCGACCGCATTCCGGCGGAGTGGGACCGCCGCTCCGCGCTCGGCGTGGTGCTGGCCGCCCACGGTTATCCCGACGCGCCACGCAAGGGCGACGTCGTGACCGGCGTTCCCGCGGAAGCCGAAGACCTCAAGGTGTTTCACGCGGGCACCACGCCCTCCGGAGAACAGGTCGTCACCAGCGGCGGACGCGTGCTGTGCGTCACGGCGCTGGGCGACTCGGTGAAGATGGCGCAGCGCCGCGCCTACCAGGCGATCGAATCCATCCGCTTCGATGGCATGCAGTTCCGCCACGACATAGGGCATCGCGCCGCGGGCGCGGCCGGGCAACGCGCGGGCGCCGGCCGCACGGCCACCAAGAAGCCCTGAGCGAGGGCGCCCCGACCATGGCGCCGGACGAAGTCGCCGCCTACCTGCAGGGCCTGCAGGAGCGCATCGTTTCCTCCCTCGAGCGCATCGATGGCGGGCGCTTCCGCCGCGACCTGTGGGAGCGCGGCGAAGGCGGCGGGGGCGACACACGCGTGATCGAGGAAGGCGCTGTATTCGAGCGCGGCGGCGTGGCCTTCTCGCGCGTGCATGGCCGACAACTGCCGCCCTCCGCCACCGCGGCGCGGCCCGAGCTCGCGGGCCGAGGCTTCGAGGCCATGGGCGTGTCCCTGGTGCTGCACCCGCGCAATCCCTATTGCCCGACGGTGCACATGAACGTGCGCTTCTTCATCGCGCCCGGTGCCGCGGCCGCCGACGCGCCCGTGTTCTGGTTCGGTGGCGGCATGGACCTCACCCCGTACTATGGCTTCGAGGAAGATTGCGCGCATTTCCACGCCGCCTGCCGCGATGCGCTCGCGCCTTTCGGGAGTGAGTGGCATCCGCGCTTCAAGCGCTGGTGCGACGAGTACTTCTTCCTCAAGCACCGCAACGAGCCGCGCGGGGTGGGCGGCGTGTTCTTCGACGACCTGCACGCGCCGGGATTCGAAGCGAGCTTCGCCATGATGAAAAGCGTGGGCGATGCCTTCCTCGACGCTTACGTCCCCATCCTCGAGCGTCGCCGCGGAGCGCCGTACGGCGAGCGCGAGCGCGATTTCCAGGCGTACCGGCGCGGGCGATACGTCGAGTTCAACCTCGTGTGGGACCGCGGCACGCTGTTCGGCCTGCAATCGGGCGGACGCACCGAGTCCATCCTCATGTCCATGCCGCCGCGCGTGCAATGGCGCTACGACTGGAAGCCCGAGCCCGGCAGCGCCGAAGAGCGCCTGTACCGCGAGTTCCTTGTTGCACGCGACTGGTAAGGCAGACCGGTAAAGCGGGGCTGGTAAAATCACCGGCTCCCTCGTTCGCTCCAGGAGCCCGGATGCCACTCCCCCGACTGCTCCGCGCGGCCCTGCTGGGCAGCGCGTGCACCCTGATCCCGTTCGCCGTTTCGTTCGACGCCCTCGCGCAGGCGTACCCGGCCAAGCCGGTGAAGGTCATCGTGCCGTTCGGCCCGGGCGGTTCCGCCGACACGCTGGGTCGCCTGGCTTCATCCAAACTCTCGGAGAGCCTGGGCCAGTCGTTCGTGGTCGAGAACCGCGGCGGCGCCGGCGGCCTGGTCGGCTCCGAGCTCGTTGCCAAGAGCCCGGCCGACGGCTACACCTTCGTGGTGTCGGGCATCGCCTCGCACGCCATCGGTCCCGCGATGATGGAGCGCCCGCCCTTCGATCCGCTGAAGGACTTCACGCACGTCGCGCTGTTCGGCGGACCGCCGCTGGTGCTCGCGGTGAATCCCGCGGTGCCGGCCAAGACGCTGAAGGAGTTCATCCAGATCCTCAAGGCCAAGCCCGACTCCATCAGCTACGGCTCGCCTGGCATCGGCACGCACGGCCACCTGTTCGCCGAGCTGATCAAGCAGCGCCAAGGGATCCAGATGGCGCACGTGCCGTACAAGGGCGCGGCGCAAGCGGTGGCCGACCTCATCGCCGGCCACTTGCAGGCCGTGTCGACCACGCTGACCACCGCCGGCTCGCAGATCCGCGCAGGCAAGGCGGTGGCGCTCGCCATCAGCGCCGAGGGCCGCTTGCCGGATTACCCGAACGCACCGACGTTCAAGGAGCTGGGTTATCCGGATCTCACCGCCATCACGTGGTTTTCGTTGTCCGGTCCGGCCGGCGTGCCGACCGAGATCGTCAACCGCGTGAACGCGGAGACGCGACGCGGCCTGCATGCGGCCGACGCGCGTGAGCGCCTGCGCCCCGAAGGCATCGAGCCGGGCGACCTCGACCCGAAGCAGTTCACCGATTTCGTCGCCGCCGAAGTGAAGCGCTGGACGCCCGTGGTCAAGGCCTCGGGCGCCAAGCCCGAGTAGCCGGCCCGCCGAGCACTCCCCGTCCCCGCCGTCTTGCATCGAGAGCCGCCGCCATGATGAGCCAGGAACAGAACGACGCCCTCACCCGCACCAACCCGGGCACGCTGATGGGCGACCTTTTTCGCCGCTTCTGGATACCCGCGCTGCACGACTGGGAAATCCCCGAGCCCGATTGCCCGCCGGTGCGCGTGCAGCTGCTGGGCGAGAAGCTGATCGCGTTCCGCGATTCGCAGAACCGCATCGGCCTGATCGAGGAATTCTGCGCGCACCGCGGCGTGTCGCTGTGGTTCGGCCGCAATGAAGACTCGGGCCTGCGCTGCCCGTACCACGGGTGGAAGTACGACGTCACCGGCCAGTGCGTGGACCTGCCCTCCGAAGGCGGCACCGGGCCGATGCAGAAGCGCATCAAGATGAAGGGCTACCCCTGCGTCGAGCTGGGCGGCGTCATCTGGACCTACATGGGGCCGCCCGAGCTCCAGCCGCCGCTGCCCGCGCTCGAGTGGGCGCACGTGTCCGCGCCGCAACGCTTTGTCTCCAAGCGGCTGCAGGAGTCGAACTACCTGCAGGCGCTGGAAGGCGGCATCGACTCCTCGCACGTTTCTTTCCTGCACTCGGGCCAGCTGAACAGCGACCCGCTGTTCAAGGGCGCCAAGGGCAACCAGTACAACCAGAACGACAAGCAGGTGCACTTCGACGTGGTCGAATTCGAAGGCGGCCTGCTCATCGGCGCGCGCCGCAATGCAGATGAAGGCCGCTACTACTGGCGCATCACGCCGTGGATCCTGCCGTTCCACACCATCATCCCGCCGCGGGGCGGCCATCCCATCGGCGCGCACGCCTGGGTGCCCATCGACGACAACAGCTGCTGGGCCTGGAGCATGAACTACCACCCCAGCCGACCCTTGAGCGAATCGGAGCTCGCCGCGATGAAGGACGGCCAGGGCATCCACAACAAGTACGTGCCGGGTACCTTCATTCCGCTGCAGAACAAGGCGAACGATTACCTGATGGACCGCGAGGCGCAGAAAAAGGGCATTCACTACTCCGGCGTCTCGGGCATTGCCATGCAGGACGCCTCGCTGCAGGAATCGATGGGCCCGATCCAGGACCGCACGCGCGAGAACCTCTGCCCCACCGACCGCGGCATCGTGATGACGAGAAGGCTCCTGCTCCAGGCCGCGGAGGACAACCGCGCCGGGCGCCCGATCATGGGCCTCGATCCGGAAGCGCAGAAGGTGCGCTCCTGCGCCATCGAGCTGCCCAAGGACCAGCATTTCAAGGACCACGCGAGGCACGGGCTGTTCGCGCCGCTCGGCACCGACCCCGTCTCGGTTTGATCGCGGCCGTCACCGGACCGAGCGGCAGGCCATGAGCGCCGCGGCGCTGCCGCGCATCGCCATTACGCTGGGCGACCCGGCGGGCATAGGGCCGGAGATCGCCCTCAAGGCGGCGCTCGATCCGGCGGTGCGCGAGGTGTGCCGGCCGCTCCTGTTCGGCGACCCGCTGGTGCTCAGGCAGCACGCGGCGGCGTGCGGGCTCGCGCCCTCCATCCACACTTTCACGCGCGCCACCGATGCATGGAATGCCGATGGCGCAGGCGCCGATGCGGTGCAGCTTGTCGAGCGCCGGCAGTTCTCGCCGGGCGAGCTGATGCTCGGCACCATCACCGGCTCGCATGGCGAATCGGCGCTGGATTCCGCCAAGGCGGCGATCGACGCGGCGCTCGCGGGCGATGTCGACGCCGTGGTCGCTGCGCCGCAAACCGAAGCGGCCATCAAGCTCGCCGGCATCGAGTTCGACGGCTATCCGACCTTCGTTGCCCGCTGCACCGGCGTGCCGCCCGAAGACGCCTTCCTGATGCTGTGCTTCGAAGGCCGCGACGAGGCCCGCAGCGAAATCCGCATCGTGCACGCGACGCTGCACGTGAGCGTGCGCCACGCGCTGGAGTTGCTCACGCGCGACCGCGTGCTGAACGCGATCCGTTCGGCTGACAGCGCGCTGCGCCGCTTCGGCGTGCGCGCGCCGCGCCTCGCCGTGTCGGGCCTCAACCCGCACGCCGGGGAGAACGGCCTGTTCGGCGACGAGGAGCGCACCGTGATCGCACCGGCCATCCGCGATGCGACGCGCAACGGCGTGTCGGCCGAAGGACCTTTTGGCGCCGACACCATGTTCCTCAAGACCGGCTATGACGCCTTCGTGGTGATGATCCACGACCAGGGCCACATCATGGCCAAGACGCACGCGTTCCAAGGCACCGCCGCGGTCACCATCGGCACGCCGGTGCTGTTCTCCTCGGTCGCGCACGGCAGCGCGCTCGAGATCGCGGGCCGCAACAAGGCGAGCCCCGGGGCGGTGATCTCGGCCGTGCGGCGCCTCGCCGGCATGGCGGCGATGGCCTGAAGATCCGCGCCAGGAGCCATTCTTCAGGGGGTCGCATGGAAAAGCTGACGCTTTCGACACTGCGCGAGATGAAGCGCGCCGGCCGCCGCATCGTCGGCATCGTGGCCTGGGACACGCCGACCGCGCAGCTCGCGGAGCGCGCCGGGGTCGACTTCATCTCCGTGGGCGACTCGGTCGGCTTCAACCTGTGGGGCCGCGCGGAATCCGAGCCCGTGACGCTCGACGAGATCATCCTGGTTTGCCGTGCCGTTCGTCGCGGCGCGCCGAACGCCGTGGTGAGCTGCGACGTTCCTTCCGATCCTTCGCTCGCCGATCCTTCCGCCGCCGTGCGCGCGGCGGTGCGCATTGCGCGGGAAGGCGGCGCGGACCTGGTGAAGATCCTCGGCACGGTCGAGGCGGTGAAGGCGGTGGTGCAGGCCGGCGTCCCCGTCTTCGCGGAGTTCCATGGCGAGCACGGCTCGCCCGAGCAACTGGCGCAGCAGGCGCGCGAGCTGGAAGCAGCGGGCGCGGCGATGCTCGACTTCCGCCACTCCGGCCCGGTGGCAGGGCCTGCGGTGGTCAAGGCGGTGTCGATTCCCGTGCTCGGCGGGCTCGGTGGCGGACCGTGGCTCGACGGCCGCGTGCGCCTTGCGCAGACGGCCGTCGGCTACGGCGTCAAGTGGCTCGATGCCAGGTCGGACACCTACGCCAACACGGCGAAGGCCACGCTCGAGGCCTTCAAGGCACTGGCCGACGACGTGCGCTCGGGGCGGCAGATCAAGGGCTGATCCGCCGCAGCCGCGCTCGAGAGCGCGGCTTACTGCAGCTGGACCTTCGCTTCCTTCACCACCTTCGCCCAGGTGGCAAGCTCATGCTTCATGAGCTCGGTCAGGTCCTCGGGCGTGCCACCGGTGGGCACCTGGCCCGTCTTGGCCAGCTCGGCGATGAAATCCGGCGAGGTGGCGATCGCGTTGATCTCGCTGTTCAGGCGGGTGATGACGAACTGCGGCGTCTTCAGCGGCGCGGCCAGCCCGAACCACCCGCGCACCACGTCGAAATAGCCGGCGCCCTGGGACTGCATGGTCTTCACCTCCGGCAGGGCGGAGATGCCGGAGCTCCCGGTGACGCCGATCATGCGCATGCGCCCGCCCTGAACGATGGGCACCAGGCCTGCCGCCACCGACAGGATCATCTGCGTGTGCCCGCCCTGCACGCCGCTGAGCGCGTCGCTGATGCTCTTGTGAGGGACGTGCAGGATGTCCATGCCGTTCTGCAGCTTGAACAGTTCCATGCCCAGGTGGTGCGGGGTGCCGTGGCCGGGGCTCGCGTAAGTGAGCTTGCCCGGGTTCGCCTTGGCGTAGGCGACAAGCTCCTGGATGCTCTTGACGGGAAGCGCGGGCGTGACGGCGAGCCCGTACTCCGACCCCGCCATCTTGGCGATGGGCATGAAGTCGCGAACCGGATCGAACGGCACCACCTTGTGGGTGGAAGGCACGATGGTGGAGGTGGAAAAGAGGCTGGTCAGGTTGTAGCCGGTCGGCGGCTGCTTCATGCCGTACTCGGTGCCGAGGATGGTGCTGGCACCGGGTTTGTTCTCCACCACGAAGGACTGCCCCATGCGCTTCGAAAGCCGGTCGGCGTAGAGCCTCAAGCCGAGGTCGGTGCCGCTGCCCGCGCCGATCGCGAGCACGATGACGGTCGGCTTGTTGGGGTAATCGCTTTGGGCAAACGCCGCGCCGGAAAGCGCAAACAGGGCGAGCGCCCGGATCAGGGTTTTCATGTCGTCTCCTCCTCACAGGTGACGACGCAATCTAACCCATCGGCGCGCAGGATCGTATAAGTCGAAGCACGTAGTGGCGGAAATCGGATGCTGCGACGCAACAGCGCGCGCGAGGAGCGGCGGGGGAAACGGTGGCGGCGCCAAGCTCGGAGCCGCGGCATGAGCAAGTCGAGGCATCGCCCAAGCCTCACTGGGTCGCGAACCCGCACGGGGTCGCGAGCTACTTGCGCTCGAGCGTCTCCGGGCCGCCCGAACCGACGGTGCGTTCGTACTGCCCATTGCCGACCTTCTTGTACTTGGTCAGTCCCGCGGCCTTCAGCTTGGAATCACTGAGCGAATACTTGCCGCCGACGGCCACCGCGGTGATGCGCCGCTCGCACGCCTGTCCGCACGAGGGACACGCCGTGAGCTTGTCGTCGGCGACGCGCTGGAACACTTCGAACGTGCCCTCGCACCGGGGGCACGACCCCGATACCGGCGCATAGACGTAGATCGGCAAGCGGCTACAGCCCGTTGCAGGGGCGGCGCATGGTGCGCCACATGTGCGAAGCCGGCGTGTTGTCGTTGCCGAGGCCTTCCTTCGGCTGCCGGAAGTGACGACCGATGATGTCCTCGAACTGCTCGAGGCTCACCGTGACATTGGGATCGAAGGAGTACAGGTCGTTCACGCAGATCATGCGCGCCGACATGTACCACTTGTGCTTGCGCGCACGCTGGTACTCGGCCTCGATGTACGCATCGGGCTTGTAGTCCTCGCCGAACATGCGCACGTACGTTTCCGGGTAGCCGTAGCCGACCGATTCGTCCGGGTAGAAGCGCAGCGCCTGGTGCATGCGGATCGCCCAGCTCGTTTCCTCGTCGACGTACGGCTCGAGCAGCTGCGCGCCCCAGTAGCCGTGGTCGGAGCGGATGAAGCCCACCACCGCGATGTCGTGCAGCAGGCACGCGAGCACGAGCTTTTCCGGCAGGCCGTTCTTCTGCGCCAGGTTAGCGCTCTGCAGCAGGTGCTGGTAGCCGCGTCCCTGCACCAGGCGGCAGCGAAAGAAATCCGTGAGCGTGGGCTTCTCCGGCATCTTCGGCAGGCGCGGGTCTTCGCCCATCAGCAAGTGGCGGCCGGGACCGTAGCTGGTGGCGTTGCCCATGGTGATCTCGCCGTTGGCGGCGTTGTACAGCACCGACTTGGCCACGATGCGCTCGTCGAGCGCCTTCATCTGCTCGAGCTCCAGCGCGTCGGCGCGCTCGTTCATGGTTGAAGCGGACTGGGCGGTCATGGTGCCTCCGGAATAGCCCGCCGGGTGCGGGCTGCGAGGCGGCAAGTATACCGCCGCCTGCCCCGCGCCTCCTGCAGGAAAGCGCCGTCGCCACGTCGATCTCGCCTACCATGGCGCATCTCTTCGCCCGGGGGGGCGTTTTTCATGAAAGACGTCGTTGCCGCACTCGCGCTGTGGGCCGCTTTCGGCTTCGCGGCCGATGCGTTGGCCCAGGCCGCGCCCACGCCGGAGCAGGCGGAGAAGATGAACAAGGCCCTGCAGGAAGCGGCGGAGTGCGCCAAGCTGCCCCAGGCGAGCTACCAGCAGCAGACCGAGAAGATGGCGTGCTTTGCGCGCGCCGCGAGCATCACGCCGCCCTCGGGTCATTCCTGGACCGCCGAAGCCGTGACGGCCCTCGAGAAACCGGGCCCCGCCACGGCTCAAGGCGGCAACGAGCTGGTGCGCCACGTCATGGTGGAAAACGCCGAGCGCAGCTACATCACCGCTGGCTCGGGCTGGCGCATGAACGGCGATCGCACCTCCGGCGACATCCTCTACGAAGCACAGGTGGCGAGGAATTTCGGCTGGCTGAGCGGCGAGGCCATGGGCCAGAAGCTGTGGCTCGATCTCCCCATCCGGCTCGGCCTGAGGCAATTGACGACCGAGTCGCTGCCGGTGAGGACACCGAGCTACAACCCGGGGATCCGTCTGTTCATGGCACCCATGGCCGAGGGCAAGGACGCGCCTTCGCCCTGGTACTTCAGCGCGGGGCTGCACCATTACTCGAACGGGCAGGACGGCAGCGCGGCGACGAGCAGCGGCGCGGCCAACGTCCAGAACGGCACGTTCAGCACCAATTACTTCGAGCTTGCCGCCCACCGCTTCGGCAACTGGGGCGCGTTCCAGTGGGCTCGCGCCTCGTGGCGCCAGCACTTCATCGGCACGTGGGAGCCCTTCCAGCGCGGTCAGTACGAGAAGGGCCATGTCACGCTCGAGGGCCGCACACGCGACCGGCCCTATGACCTGTTCGGCTTCGCCACCGGCCACACCAACCTGAGGCTGGCAGGCACCACCGAGTACGGCCGCCACTACATCGTGAAGAACGATGTGAACCCGGCGCGCAACGAGACCACCCAGCTTCGTGATCGCGTGAGCTTCACCGCCGAGCTGACCGCCCAGCCGCGCTCCTGGAAGGACGTCGCCTGGTACGTCCGCTACGACGCAGGCTACGACTACTACAATATCGACTTCCAGAACCGGATGAACCGCATCCAGTTCGGCGTCGTCAGCACCAACTACTGAAGCGCTTCGTCGCGCCCCGAGGAGGAGCATGAAAACCTTGACCCATTGGCTCGGCGTGATCGCCGCGCTGCTCTCTGCCGGCGCCTTCGCGCAGGAATGGCCGACAAAGCCGATCCGCGTCGTGGTGCCTTACACCCCGGGCGGCGTGGCCGAAGCGATCTTCCGGCCGATGGCACCGGGTATCGAGGCGCGTATCGGCCAGCGCTTCTACATCGACAACAAGCCTGGTGCCGACGGCACCATCGGCACGGCGGACGCGGTGCGCTCCGCACCCGACGGCTACACGCTGCTGCTGGCGCCGACCGCGAACTACGCGGTCACCCAGCACATGTACAAGAACCTGGGCTTCGATCCGCTCACCCAGCTCGACCCGATCGGCACGCTCGCGGAGGCGCCGCTCATCATCACCGTCGCCGCGAACGTGCAGGCGAAGACGCTGAAGGAGTTCCTCGATTTCATCCGCGCCAACCCGGGCAAGTACAACTACGGCTCCCCCGGATCGGGGTCGCCCGCCCACCTGACCATGGCGCAGATCTCGCAGGCGACCGGCAACTCCATGGTGTACGTGCCATTCAAGGGCACCGCGCCCCTCGCTCTGGCCATGCTCTCCGGTGACGTGCACGTCAGCACCTATTCGCTGACCGCGGTCTCCGGTTTCCTCAAGGCCGGCAAGATGCGCGCGCTCGCCGTCACTTCCGCGCAGCGCATGGCGGAAATTCCCGATGTGCCGACCACGGCGGAAGCCGGCTCACCGCAGTACTCGGGCACCAACTGGTGGGTGATCGCCTTCCCGCACGGCGCCTCGCCCCGCATCGTCGATCGCCTGTGGGCGGAGTTCCGCACGGCGCTTGCCGAGCCTGACGTGAGGAAGCGCATTGCCGAAACCGGCCACGTTCCCACGCCCAAGGGGCCGGCGGAAACCGTCGCGTTCCTGAAGAGCGAGTCGGCGCGCTACAAGAAAATCGTCGAGGACGGCAACATCACCGCGCAGTAACGCGGCCCGTTACGCCGTCCTCGGCGTTGTCGAAGCGTTATCGAAATGTTGTCGAAGCGGTCAGGCGACCGCTTCGACGATGCGCAGGTCGCGCTCGACGCCATCACCCAATGCCTTGAGCGCGGCCTGGTAGCCCGGGCTGTCGTGCGTCGCCACGGCCTTCTCGACGCTGTCGAATTCGATCAGCACCGTGCGCATGGGTTTGCCCACCGCGGCCTCATACAGCTTGGCCGCATCGCCTCGCGCGAGAAAGCGCCCGCCGCCCGCCTGGATCGCGGGTCCCGCCAGCTTGGCGTACTCGCCCAGCGCCGTGGGATTCTTCACTGAACGGTACGTCGCCACCCAATACGCCTTTGCCATGCCGTGCTCCTTGAAAGCGCTTCAGAAGAAAGCGCGAAAGATTACCCCGGCCGCGAGCCCAGGCGCCACAGCGAAGTCATTTCGGCGCGGCGCGCGGCATGCAGGGGATCCGCTTCGTCGGCAGCCTTGGGGTGCCGCGGCTTGACGTCGCTGCGATCGAGCACCGCGAGCCCGGCCTGGTCGATCCATGCGAACAATTGCTCGCGAGTGCGCAGGCCCAGGTGCTCGGCGAGGTCGGAGAGGATGAGCCAGGCCTCGCCGCCTGCGATGAGGTGCGCGGCCGCTCCGGCGATGAAGCCGCGCAGCATGCGGCTGTCGGAGTCGTACACCGCGTGCTCGAGCGCCGTGGCAGCCCGCCCGGGAAGCCACGGCGGATTGCAGACGATGAGCGCGGCCTTGCCCGGCGGAAACAGGTCCGCCTGCACCAGCTCGACCGTGGATTTCAGTTTCAGCCGCGCGATGTTGTCGCGTGCGCAGGCGAGCGCGTGCGCTTCGTTCTCCGTGGCCACCACGCGGGCGATGCCGCGTTTGGCAAGCAGCGCTGCCAGCACGCCGGTTCCCGTGCCCACATCAAAGGCCACGTTGGATGCCGACAGCGCCGCGGGCAAGGGCGCGGCGGCGACGAGATCCAGGTATTCGCCGCGCACCGGTGAGAACACGCCGTAGTGCGGGTACACCCGCGCGCCAAGCGCCGCGATCTCGACGCCGTTGCGACGCCACTCGTGCGCGCCGACGACACCGAGCAGTTCACGCAGCGACGCGACATAACGCTCCGGCGCCTCGCCCCACGCTTCGGTGCACGCCTCGCGCACCTCGGGCGCACGCGCCAGGGGAATCGAATGGCCGGCGTCGAATGGAATCAGCAGGCGGCCCAGCGTGCGGGCGCGTTGTCCCTGCGCCATGCGGTACAGGTTGAAGGTCTCGACCGGCGTTGCGCCCTGCTTGGGCGGATGCCGGTCGATGCGCCGCGCCATCGCGGCGAGCAGCTGGCGCGCGTTCTGGAAGTCGCTGCGCCAGAGCAGCGCGGTGCCTTCGCTCGCGAGCCGATAAGCCTGGTCGGCGGTGATGCGGTCATCCGCAACCACCACTTTCTTCGGGGCGGGCACGCCGGCCGCCGAGTGCCATCGCGCGCTTCTTTCCTCGCCCTTTTCCTTCCAGGCGATCGACGCTGTCTCCGGAGGAGAGGCGCTGTCCGCGACCACCTAGAACTTCTCGTCCGGGCGCAGCAGGCGCCACTGCCCCTCGGGCAAAGGACCGAGCACCACCGAGCCGATGCGCACGCGTTTCAAACCGAGCACCTGCAAGCCCACCGCCTGGCACATGCGGCGGATCTGGCGCTTGCGGCCTTCGCGCAGCACGAAGCGCAACTGGTCCTCGTTCTGCCAGCTCACCTTCGCGGGCTTGAGCGGCCGGCCGTCGAGCGCGAGGCCGAAGTTGAGCAGCTTCAGGTCGGCGTCGGGCAGCTTCGGTCCGCGCGAGTACTTCACGCGCACCAGGTATTCCTTCTCGATGGTCGAGTCCTCGCCGATCAGGTGCTTGGCGATGCGCCCGTCCTGCGTGAGCACGAGCAAGCCCGTGGAATCGATGTCCAGCCGCCCGGCGGGCGCCAGGCCACGCAGCGCCGCGCGATCGATGGCCGGTCCCTTGGAGGTGATGAGGCGCCATTGGCGCTCGGGTGTCACCAGCACCACCGCAGGCTCGTAGCCATCTTCGGGCTGGCCGCTCACGTAGCCGATGGGCTTGTTGAGGATCACCGTGAGGCGCTGCGACTGCTCGCGCCGCGCGCGCGGATCGATCTCGATCTGCACGTCTTCCTTGACCCGCAGGCCGAGGATCGCCACCGCGCCATTCACTTTCACCCAGCCGCGCTCGATCCACTCGTCCGCCTCGCGCCGTGAAGCGAGGCCGAGCTCGCTCATGCGCTTGGAGAGCCGGATGCCTTCGTCTTCGTTGCCGCTGCTTCGAGCTGCTGCGCTCGGACGCGGCGCACTGGGCCGCGGTGGATTGCGTCGTGGCGGATTCGGCCGGGTGCTGCCTTCGTGCGCCGCGGCTGCAGGGGACTCGCTCGGCTTGGCGCTGACCTTGCGCAGGGTCGGGCGCTTGGGAGGCTGGGCGTCGCCCGCCGGGTTGCGCGGGCTCACCGGCTAGCCGACCAGGCCACGCGTGCTCGGGGCGAACAGGTCTTCGACGTTCATGGCCCGCGGCAGGATGCCCTGCGCGACCGCGGTGTGGATCAGCTCCTCCAGCACGCGGCGGTTGGGCGCGAGGCCGTAGGGCAGCGGATCGCCGATCACATCCATCACCCGCTGGTGCAGCTTGTCGACCGCGGTGGGCTTTTCGATCTTGCCGTTCTTGAGCCGGTCGAGGTACACGCGCTTGGCTTCGGCGAATGCATTGAACGCGTCGCGCGCGAGGTCGGTGTGCTGGTTGAGCAGCTCGTCGCGGATCACGATGGTGTGATTGATCGGGTAGTGACCGCGCGCCCTCAAAGAGGCGAGGCCCGCTTCCTGCGCGTTGGCGATCAGCGGCTTCACGTCCGGATGATCGACCTCGACGCCGATGGCGCCGGCGAGCTCGCCCGAGACGAGCATGTCGGCCATCTTTTTGCCCTTCTCGATCGGCACCACGTTCTTGGGCGGCACGAATTCGGCCACGTGCTCATCGCCCGAGAGCACCCAGGTGATCTTGTCCAGGTCCACGCCGTGCTCCTGCGCGAGGATCTGCCGCGCCCACACGCCGGTGGTCACGGTGTAGCCGCGGTTCACGCCGATGCGCTTGCCCTCGAGGTCCTTGGGACTCGCAATGCCCGCCTTCGTATTGATGAGGATGGCGCCGTGGTGGAATGCGCGCACGATGAAGACCGGGATCGCCGTCATCTTCTTGCCGTGGGCGCGCGCAGCGAGGTAGGTGGTGATCGCCATCTCGCAGATGTCGAATTCCAGGCCGCGCGTCATGCGGCGGAAGGCGTCGATCAGCGGATCGACTTCGACGAAATCGAACTCGAAGGTTCGCGGCCGGACGCTGCCGTCCTTGAGCGCCTGGTTGTTGCCCTGCGTGCGGGTGACGGTCCTGAGCTTGAGGTCGGCCATGGTGTGCTGGGGTTTCGGGAGGGGTAAAACGGGGAATATGCGCATGATACTGCCGCGCCCCCTTTTGCGACGTATCCTTGCGCTCGCGTTTCGCGCTTCCACGACAAAGGCAGGAAAGCATGGCAATCGGCTGGTTTCCCGGTCACATGGCGGCCGCCCGCAAGGAGGCGGCCAAGACGCTCGCCGAGGTCGACGTGGTGATCGAGCTGCTGGACGCGCGCCTGCCCGGCGCGAGCACCAACCCGATGATCGAGACCCTGCGCCTGCACCGGCAGCGGCCCTGCGTAAAAGTGCTCAACAAGGCCGACCTCGCCGACCCTTCGGCGACGGCGGAATGGCTGAAGGCACTCGGCGCGGAAGCCGGCGTCACCGCGGTGGCCGTGTCGTGCAAGAGCGTCGCCAGCGCCCGACGCATACCGGGCATCGCGGCGGGCCTCGTGCCGCATCGCGACAGCAAGCTCAAACCCGTGCGCATCCTGGTGATGGGCATTCCCAACGTGGGCAAATCCACCTTCGTCAATGCGCTGCTCAAGCGCCACGCCGCGGCCACCGGCGACCAGCCGGCCATCACCAAGCACCAGTCGCGCTACCAGCTCGACCCGCGCACCGAGCTCATCGACATGCCCGGCCTCATGTGGCCGAAGATCGCGCACGCCTCCGACGGCCTGATGCTGGCGGCCAGCCACGCCATTGGCCCCAATGCCTACGTCGAGGAAGAAGTCGCCGAGTTCCTCGCGGGCGTGCTGAAGGAGCGCTATCCCGCGCTCGTCGCGGCGAGATACGGGGAAGCCGTTCCCTCCCTGGACGCGCCGGGCGTCATCGAAGCCATCGCCAGAAAACGCGGCTTTCGCCTCAAGGGCGGCGATCTCGACTACCGCAAGGGCGCGCTGACGCTGCTCGCCGATTACCGCAGCGGCACGCTCGGCCGGGTGAGCCTGGAGACCCCGCAAAGCCGCGCCGCGATGATTTCTGCCGCATCGCCGCCCGCGGATGTCGAAATGAAGGCGCGTCGCCCGTCATTGGGTTGAGCGGCCCGTCCGGGCCACTCGTCCAACCTCTCGAACGAAGGAGCTCGCCATGCAATACATGCTCATGTTCTATGAATCCACCGAGGACTTCGCCGCCCGCACCGGCCCCAAGGCCGACGAATACAAGGCCGGCTGGAGCGCGTACATCCAGGCCCTCTACAAAACCGGCATGGTCAAGAACGGTCACGGCCTGCAGGGCCCGGACACCGCCACCACCATCCGCATGCGCGGCGGACGCAAGGTGCAGGACGGCCCGTTCGCCGACTCCAAGGAACAGCTCGGCGGCTATTTCGTCCTCGAGGCGCCCAACCTGGACGCCGCCCTCGAGTGGGCCGGTCGCGCGCCCTGCGCCGGCGCCGAGGTGCGCCCCGTCCTGTCGATGTAACACGCCGATGCGACCCGCGCAGGCCACCGAAGCGGCGCAGCGCGCCGAGCAGGTGGCCCGCGAGTCCTACGGACGCCTGGTCGCCATCCTCGCCGCGCGCACGCACGACGTCGCCGCGGCCGAGGATGCGCTGGCCGACGCGCTCGCCCGCGCACTGGAAGACTGGCCCCGGAGCGGCATCCCGCGAACGCCCGAAGCCTGGCTGCTCACCGTCGCGCGGCGGCGCCTGCTCGATGCCTATCGCCATCGCAAGGTGCAGGACGAGGCACAGGACACGCTCCTGCTCTTGAGCGACGAGCTGCTGGAGACGAGCGCGGAGCTGCCGTTTCCGGACGAGCGCCTGAAACTGCTTTTCCTTTGCGCGCATCCCGCCATCGACGAAGCGGTGCGAACGCCGCTGATGCTGCAGGCGGTGCTAGGACTCGACGCGGCGCGCATCGCGAGCGCCTTCCTCACTTCGCCCGCCACGCTGTCGCAGCGGCTGGTGCGCGCGAAGAACAAGATCCGCGCCGCCGGCATCCCCTTCGAGCTGCCGAACGCGGGCGATCTGCCCGATCGCATGCAGGATGTGCTCGACGCCATCTACGCCGCCTACGGAACCGGCTGGGATGCCATCGACGGCGTCGACCAGAAGGTCGCGGGCCTCGCGCTCGAAGCGCTGCAGCTCGCCGACGCCATGGTCGCTCTCATGCCGGACGAGCCCGAGCCCCTGGGCCTTGCCGCCCTGCTGCTGTTCTGCGAAGCGCGAGCACCGGCGCGGCGCGATGACGCGGGTGATTACGTGGCGCTGTCCGAACAGGACGTATCGCGTTGGCAGCGGCCGCTGATCGAGCGCGCGGAAAAATTGCTGGTGCAGGCGGCCCGGGCGGAGCGACCCGGCCCCTATCAGCTCGAAGCGGCGATCCAGTCCGCGCATTGCCAGGTGATGCGCGGCGCGACGGTGCCGCCCCAGGCATTGTTCATGCTCTACGAAGGGCTCGTCTCGTTGCGTCCGAGCCTGGGCGCGCTGGTGAGCCGCGCCTGCGTGCTGGAACAAGTCGCCGGCGCCGAGGAAGCGCTCGCCGCGCTGGACGAGCTGCCCGCGGAACGCACCGCAAGCTACCAGCCGTACTGGGCGGCACGCGCGCATCTCCTGCATTCAGCGGGCCGCAGGGAAGACGCCTCGCAAGCTCTCGATCGCGCCATCGCGCTGGCGCACAGCCCGGCGGTCAAGCGATTCCTTGTCAAGCGTTATCTTTCAGTGAAGCCCGCTCCGGCCTGATCGGGCGCGGGCCCGCCGCCCTTAAAATCGCGGCGGTGAAAAAAGTGCTCGATTCGGTGCTGCGGCTGCGTGCGTTCGAGACGCTGCGCCACCGCAGCTTCCGGCTGCTTTGCTACGGCCAGGTGTTCGCCACCCTCGGCTCGTGGATGGACGAGGTGACGCGCGGCTGGCTGATCTACGAGCTCACCGATTCGCCGCTGCAGCTCGGCCTGGTGCGCGGCATCCAGGCCATCCCGCTGCTGCTGCTCTCGCCCATCGCCGGCAGCGTGGCCGACCGCTTTCCGCGCCGCACCCAGCTCGTGATCGCGCAGGTCGCCAACGGCCTCATCTACGTGGTGACCGCAGTGCTCGTGTTCTCGCACCTCATCGTGCCCTGGCACGTGTACGTGATGGCCGTGCTGGTCGGCTCGGTGCAGGTGTTCCAGCAGCCCTCGCGCGCCGCGATGGTGGCCGACACCGTGCCCCCCGAGTACATCACCAACGCCATCGGCTTCAACTCGGTGGTGTTCAACGTGTCGCGCAGCATCGGGCCGGCCATCGCCGGCGGCCTGATCGTGTTCGCGGGCACCGGCGGTGCCTTCGTCGTGCAGGCGGCGTTCCTGTTCTTCTCCAGCTACCTGACCCTGAAGATTCCCCCGAGCGCGCCTCCGACGCACCGCCACCGCGAATCGTTCGCACGCAGCATCGTGTCGGGCTGGCAGTTCAGCCTGCGCAGCGAGCCGGTGCGGGCCGGGCTGCTGTGCACCATGCTGGCGGGCTTGATGATCGTGCCCTTCACCGCGCTGCTGCCGGTGTTCGCGCGCGACCTGCTCGCCATCGGCGCCGACGGCCAGGGGCTGCTGCTCACCGCCATGGGACTGGGCGCGCTGGTCTCGGCCGCCATGATCGCCAACGCCGGCCATCGGCTGCCGCGCGGCCTGATGATGCTGCTCGCCACCATGGCCTATGGGCTTTCGGTGGTGGTGTTCGCGCTGTCGAGCTCGTTCGCGCTGTCGATGGCGATGATGGCGCTGGCGGGCCTGTGCCATGTGCATTCCAATGGCCTGGTGCAGACGGTGATCCAGTCTTACTCGCCGCCCGAGTACCGCGGCCGGACACTGGCCATCTTCAGCCTCAACCAGGTGCTGATCACGCTCGGAGCCCTGCTGCTGGGCTCGCTCGCCACGGCCTTCGGTCCGCGCACCGCCATGGCGCTGATGGGCGCGACCGGCTTCGCCGCCATGCTGGCGATGTACGTGGCCATGCCGCGGGCGCGCGCCATCCGGTGAGCTTCTTTTCCTCCCTCAAGGGCGTGCGCGCCGGCCAGCCGCTGCGCTATCGCGAGTACCGGCTGCTGTGGTTCGGCCAGGTGTTCGGCACCATGGGCATGTGGATGGACGAGGTCACGCGCCTGTGGCTGATCTACCAGCTCACCGACTCCATGCTGCAGCTCGGGCTGGTGCGCGGCGTGCAGGCCATTCCCTACCTCGTGTTCTCCTCGCTTGCCGGCAGCGCCGCCGACCGCTATTCGCGCAAGATGCAGATCCTGCTCGCGCAGGGCATGAACGTGGTGCTCTACGCCATCACCGCCGCGCTCATCTTCAGCGGCCACATCGCGCCCTGGCACGTCTACGTGCTCGCCTTCCTGACAGCGGGTGTGCAGGTGTTCCAGCAGCCGGCGCGCGCATCGATGATTTCGGACGCGGTGCCGCGCGAGTACCTCACCAATGCGATCGGCCTGAACTCGCTCATGTTCAACGTCTCGCGCGGCCTCGGTCCCGCGCTCGCCGGGGCGCTCATCGTGGTCATCGGCATCGGCGGCGCGTTCTCGGTGCAGGCGCTGTTCCTGCTGGTCGCCACGTTCTTCACCTGGCCGCTGAAGCACGTGCCGCATCCGCCCGGTTCCATCAAGCGCGAATCCTTCCTCTCCAGCATGGCCGCGGGGTGGCGCTTCAGCTGGCGCGACCCGACGCTGCGCGCGGCGCTCTCGTGCGTGATGCTGACGTCGTTCTTCATCGTGCCCTTCACCACCCTGCTGCCGGTGTACGCCCGCGACCTGCTCGAAGTCGGCGCCACCGGCCAGGGCCTGCTGCTCACCGGCATGGGCGGCGGCGCCTTCATCAGCGCCTTCCTCGTCGCCAACGCCGGCCACCGCATGACCCGCGGCCTGGTGATGTTCGTGTCGGGCGTCATGTACGGACTCGCGGTGATCCTCTTTTCACTGTCGCATTCGTTCGCGTTGTCCATGGTGGCGATGGTGATCGCGGGCCTCTTCCACGTGCACACCAACGTGCTCGTCAACACCGTCGTGCAGAGCTACTCGCCGGCCGAATTCCGCGGCCGCACCATGGCCATCTTCGGCATGCACCAGGCGGTCATCACCCTCGCGGCCATGGCGTTCGGCGGCATCGCGACACTCGCCGGCCCTCGCTGGGCGGTCGGATTGATGGCCGGGGCCGGCGTGCTTTGCGTGATTGCGCTGAACGTGGCGATGCCCGACGCCCGGCGCATCAAGTAAATCCGGAGGCCGCAAGCCCGCTTCCTGCCACCTTTTGGGCCCATTCCGGCGCTATCCTTCGGCCGCGTTCACCGCTTCCCCGGGAGGGAATCTTGATCCACCTTCGTGGCCTCGCCCTGCCAGCCCTGCTGCTTTTCGCCTGCGCGTCCCTCGCCCAAGACCCGGAGCCCGCGCGCCGCAACCTGGTCATCGGCACCGCCGCGGCTGCCGCCGAGGTGCCGCCGCGCACCATCGCCGACATCCAGGCGCTGCTCAACCAGTACAAGCCCGATCCCGCGCGCGTGGCCGCTTTGAAGGCCGAGTGGGAAGTCCCGCCTCCCCAGAACGCAGACGCCGTCGACCTGGTGCGTTATTACGACCGGCGTGCAAAGAACGCGGAGGAGCTGGGACTGAATGAAGAGCGACTGGAGATGCTCAGGGAACTGGTCAAAGTCGCGAAGGGCCAGCCCGACGAAGCCCGCTACACCATCGCGCTCGCCAACGGCGAAATGCGCCTGGGCAACACGCTGAATGCATCGCGAATCTACGAAGGCCTGCTCACCCGGCCCCAGCAGGGTCAAGCCGGGGCCCTGGTGTCGGCCAACCTGACCCTGGTGCGCATCTACGCACAGATGGGAGACCAGCAGAACATGCAGCTCGCGTTCCGTCGCGGCGACGCCATCCTGGAGAAGATCCGGAGTTTTCCTCCCGCGCGGCCGTTCGTTCCCGCCTGGCTGGCGCTGCGCGAATGGAGCCGCGGCGAGATGTTCCTTGCTCAGGGGAAGCTCGGGGAGAGCGAAGCCGCGCTGCGCCGCGCCGTCACCGGGTTCGAGCAGGCGCTCAAGCAGGTGAATCCTCTCGAGCGCATCGCGAATGCGAGCGACGAGGGTTATCTCAATGTCAGCGGCCGCCTTGTCATGGTGTTGACTGCCGAGGGCAAGCTTCAGGAAGCCGAGCTGCTGGCGCGGGCTGCGCTTCGGATGGCGCTCACGAACCGGGGCAAGTACACGGTGGTCACCGGCGCCACCCTGATGCGTCTTGCCGACGTGCTGAATGAACAGGGACGCTTTGCCGAAGGCCATGCCATGGCCAACGCCGCCCTGGACATCTTCGAGCAGAGCGGCACGCCGCCGCAATCGGTGTTCCGCTCGGTGGCACTGTCCATGAAGGGCAACGCTCTGGTGGGCCTGGGCGATTGGCCGGTGGCAGCGAAAACCTTCCTCGCCATTCGCAGCAACACACGGGGTGACGAGGTGGCTGAGCAGATCCTCCGCGGCACCTCGAGCTCGCTGCTGGCACTGATCAAGGCGGGCAGCGTCAACCTCGCGCTGCCCAGCGCCCGGCGGCTGCTCGACCAGACCGCCGCAGCGCTCGGTCCGAACAACACCAAGACGGGGGAGCTCCGCGGCATCTACGCCATGGCGCTTTACGCCTCACGTGACCTTCCGGCCGCCCTGCGCGAATTCCGTGAAGCAACGCGCGTTCTGCTGGGATCCGGCACCGCCGCCTCCGAGCTGAGCGGCCTCGCCCTGCGCCGCGTCAAAATGCGCCAGATCATCGAGTCGTACCTGGCGCTGCTTCACGAGATCAGCAATACGGACCTCGAGCGTGCCGCCGGCATCAATGCGGCGAGTGAATCGTTCCGCATGGCGGACGCGCTGCTCGGCGAAGGCAGCGTGCAGCAGGCCCTGGCGGCCTCGGCGGCCCGCGCCGCCGCCAACCAGCCGGGACTGGGCGAGCTCATCCGCGAAGAGCAGGACGGCAAGCAGGAAATCGCCACGCTGTACGACCACCTCCTGCGCCTGACCGCGGCACCGGCTGACCAGCAATTGCCGAAGGTCATGGCCGACATGCGCACGCGCATCACCGACCTGGAGAAAGCGCGGCAACAGCTCTTCGCCACGATCGAAAAGCGCTTTCCGGACTACGCGACGCTCGTCAATCCGCGTCCGGCCACGCTGGCTGACGCCGGCAAGGCGCTGAGGGCTGGCGAAGCGCTCATCAGCATCCTCTCCACGCCCGATCGCAGCTACGCCTGGGCCGTGAACAGCCGCGGCGAAATCGCCTTTCTGAGCACGTCGCTCGGCGAGAAGGAGATCTCGTCGATCGTCGCGCGACTGCGCACGACGCTGGATCCGGGCGGCACGCCCCTGACAAGCCTCCCCGCCTATGATTTCGCCGGTGCCTACCGCATCTACAGTGAATTGATCGCACCCTCCGAGAAAGTCTGGGGCACCGCACAGACGCTGGTGTTTTCGGTCGGCGGAGCGCTCGCGCAGATTCCGTTGGCGATTCTTCCCACATCGCTGCCGAAGACGGCGACCGCAAAGCCCGCGCAACTGTTCTCGGAAATGGCTTCGGCCGACTGGCTGGTCAAGCGGGCTGCCATCGTGGACGTGCCCTCGGTGGCGGCCTTTGCGCGCCTGCGAGCGTTGCCGGCGGCGGGCGCGCAACGCTCGGCGTTCGCCGGCTTCGGCGATCCGCAGTTCGGCAAGCAGACCACGCAGGTCGCCTCGACCACGCGCGGCGTGCGCCTGCGCAACCTGCAGATCGCCCGCGTGAGCGCGGCGGCAGTCGACCCCGTTGCCGACGGGAAGCCCATCGTGACCCCAGCGCCGGGTGCGACCTCCACGGTCCTGGCTTCCACTGCCGCCAATGCGCCGTCGCCCGCTGAGAGCGCCGGCGGCAACTGGACCGACTACGGCAATATCACGCCGCTGCCCGACACGCGCGAGGAAATCCTCGCCATCGCCCAGGCGCTGGGGGCCGACCCGAAGACCGACGTCTTCCTCGGGTCGGACGCGAGCAAGCGTCGCGTGATGAAGACGGACCTCGACCAGCGGCGCATCGTCGCCTTCGCAACCCATGGCCTCATCCCCGGTGACCTGCCGGGCCTCTTGCAACCTGCCCTCGCGCTCGCTGCCAGCGAAGACCCCCAGGAATCGCCGCTGCTCACGCTCGACGACGTCCTGAACCTCAAGCTGAACGCGGACTGGGTGGTGCTCTCCGCGTGCAACACCGCCGCCGGCGATGGCGAAGGCGCGGAAGCAGTCTCGGGCCTCGGCCGCGGCTTCTTCTACGCCGGCACGCGCGCGCTGCTGGTGACGCACTGGCCGGTGGAGACGGTGAGCGCCCGCAAGCTCACCACGCGCATTTTCGAGCGCTACGCCAGGGAGCCCGCCCTAACGCGCGCGCAAGCCCTGCGCGCTTCGATGCTCGCGCTGATGGAAGAGCAAGGGCCGGGCTACAGCTACGCGCACCCGCTGTTCTGGGCACCGTATGCGCTGATCGGTGACGGCGGGCGCTGAGCCGCGCGACGCGTCGAGCTTCCCCGCTGAAGGAAGACGCGCCCTGCGGCGGCAAAGCGCCTTCGGAACTACGCCACGCGTCGGCGTAACCGGTGCGCAACCTCCAGTGGCCCTTAAGGGCTATCGCCATTTGGGCAAGCGGACTAGCGCCCCGAGGGCACCTTCTTAACCTCGCCTTGCCACCATGCGCTCGCGTCCTCGTGCCCGAAGCCGATCCACGCGTAGAGGAACCCGACATGAACCGCATGGCCATCGCCTCCTTATCTTTGCTGCTGCTCGGCGTCACCGTGCTGTCGCAGCCGCTCGGCCACCAGGCGATCGCGCAGGAAACGCCGATCGAGCCTTCGGTGCGCCACGCGCCGGTGCCGTGGCGGCCCATCGGCCGCGACTCGCTGCCGGGCGTACAGATCGATCCGTCGCTGCGCCAGTCCTACGATAGGCGCCGCGACGAAAGCCTCGCGCGTGCGTACGACCAGCTGATCGCGCGACACGCGGGCGACACGCGCTTCGCGCAAGGCACGCCACCGGCGCTCGGCGCTCCTGGCGCCGCCACCCAATCCTCCTCCACCGGATCGTCGTCGCCCGCGCCTTGAGCGGCGTGTTCGCCTCATCGCGAGACTGAGCGCCGGCCACAGTCCGCCGGCGCGGTAGACTCGGCCGATGGGAGGAGATGGCGCAGCACCCGAGGAGCGACGCGCGACGCGTCAAGGCCGCGCCACGGGCGAAGGCAAGTTCGCCGCGCTCGGCATCCGCGACTTTCGCCTCTACTGGAGCGGCCTGGTCGCCCAGGTCGGCGGCCAGCACATGTTCCAGTTCACGCTGGGGTGGCTGGCGTTCGAGCTCACCGGCTCCATGGCGCAGCTCTCGCTCATCCACCTCGCCGCCTTCGTGCCGCAGTTCGGCCTCACCATGCTGGGCGGCGTGCTCGCCGACCGCGTCGATCCGCGGCGCCTGATCCAGACCGCGCAGACCATCTCCTGCAGCGCGGTGATCATGGTCGGCGTGCTCGCGCTGACGGGCAAGGTCCAGCTCTGGCACCTCGCGGCCGGCGCCTTCCTGCTGGGCCTTTCCAACTCCATCGACGAGCCGACGCGCGCGGCGTTCTTCCCGCGCCTCCTGCCGCGCACCCACCTGCGCTCGGCCGTGCCGCTGATCTCGATGGCGTTCGGCGGCTCGCGCATCGTCTCGCCCTCGATCGCCGGCTTCCTGATCGCCGCGGCCGGCGCGCCCGCCGTGTTCCTGCTCTCGGCCATTGGCATGACCTCGATGATCGCGGTGCTGTGCCTGGTGCGCCCCGCCGCCGGCGGCGGCCAGCCGCATGGCAGCCTGCTCGACAACTTCACCGACAGCGTGCGCTACATCCGTAATAGCGAGGTGTTCTCGAAAGTCATCCTCGCCGCGCTGCTGAACGCGGCCCTGGTGATGGGCTACGCGCACATGCTGCCGGTGTTCGCCAAGGAGGTGCTGGGCGTGGATTCGCGCGGCCTCGGGTTGCTCGCCACCTGCGCCGGCATCGGCGCGTTGTCGGGGCTGCTGTCCTACCCGTGGGTGCAGGCCCGCCACAGCCCACGCAACGTCATGGTTTATGCCCTCAGCCTCTACACCGGCGCGCTGGCGCTGATGGCTTTGAGCCACTGGTACGCTGTGTCGTGCGCCCTGCTGGTGATGGCCGGCATGTCACAGGCCTGGTTCATGACCAGCTCGCAGGTCATCCTGCAGACGCTGGTCGAGGACCACTACCGCGGCCGTGTCATGGGCGTGTTCACCCAGGTGTGGAGCCTCGTGTACCTGAGCGGGTTCCTGCTGAACTTCACCGGGTCGCTGGTCGGGCCGCAACTCGCGCTGGCCGGCGGCTGCAGCATCGTGCTCGCCTACGTGTGGCTGTCGCTGTCGCGCAGCCAGGCGCTGCGCGAGGTGACGCTGGTGCGGCCTTCCTGAGCCAGCGCTCCTGAAGGCCGATGGCTGGAAACCAGCGCCAGGCGCGGACTTTCAGCCCATGACAGGTTTTCTCAGTCCGCCGCGGGCGCCTTTTCCAGCTTGGAATCGCGGTAGCGCTTGAGCGTGCCGCACTGGCCGCACAGGGTCGTCACGTTGGCGGCCGAGCCTTCGTACTCGTCATAGAAAGACAGCGCCTGCAGCCTCGGCGCGCCGCACTGCGGGCAGACGTAGCGCACGTTCGGGTCGACGGGCTTGACCAGCGGCTTGACGACGGGTTTGGTGGCGGTGGCCATGGACGTTCCTTGCGCGGGGTTCGAAAAGCCGGCGAATTATAGGGGCGCGGCCCGAGGCTAGGACTTCATGCCCAGGTAGTCGCGCTTGCCGATCTCCACGCCGTTGTGGCGCAGCATCGCGTAGGCGGTGGTGACGTGGAAGAAGAAGTTCGGCGTCGCGAACTCGAGCAGGTAGCTCAAGCCGGTGAAGGGCAGCTCGTGGCCGCCGATCTTCAGCACGATGGACTTGTCCTCCGTGCCATCGACCTGCGCGGGCTGGATGGTCTGCAGGAAGGCGACGGTCTTGGCGATGCGCTCCTTCAGCTCCTCCAGCGTCTTTTCGGTGTCCTCGTGCTTGGGGATGTCCACGCCCGCGAGCCGGGCGGCGGCGCCCTTGGCGGTGTCGCACGCGATCTGCACCTGCCGGGTGAAGGGCAGCATGTCCGGGTACAGGCGGTACGCGGTGAGGGCGTCGGGCGCGAGCTTCTTCATCTCGGCATGCGCCTGCGCCTTGTCCAGGATCGCCGAGAGGTTGCCCAGCAGGTGGATGAAGCGCGGCACGCTGGCCTGGAACATGGAAAGGGTCATTCGGAGCTCCTCGGGAGAGGCAGCCATTCTAGCGGTCGCCCGGATCGCCTCCGAGCGACCGGCCAGCGCCTTTTCCTTGGACACCGGGGGGACTGTGCGTACAATCGCGCGCAACAACAAAAAGCCGGTCGCAAAGACCGGGAGGGCAAGGAGCTGGCTCACGCCACGCTGTTGAAAACCATCACCAGGTCGGCCACGCTGGCCCTGGCCTTGTGCGCCTCGTGCTTCTGCGCCCCCGCTTCAGCCGACACGCTGAGCGCCGCCTACCTCTCCTGCGCCCGCGCCCTGGGCGCCACCATCCACGAAAAGTTTGCCATCCTGCCCGGCGCCCGCTCGGGAACGAATGGTCTCTACGTGTACATGCAGGACCGCGCGCTGTTCCTGCCCCTTGGCGAGGCGGATGCGGAGGACCGCGATGCGCAGGAGTTCTTCGTGAAGACGCGCCTTGCCAGCGTCGGTGACGTGTTCCTCAACTTCCGCGAGGGCAAGCCCGGCAGCCGCGTGAAGTTCCAGCCAGGCATCAGCTACGAGATCGACCAGCCGATGAAGGTGCCTTCGTGGCTGTACCGCAGCACGCTCGCCGTGGAGGCAGCCGACCGCCGCGCCTGGGAAGTGCTCAGCCGCAAGCTGCGGGAGAAGGTCTCCGCCATCAAGCTGATGATCGACGAGAAGAACCGCTACAGCACCCCGGCCGAGGCCAAGGCCGCGTTCGAGCGTGACCGCGTCATCTACCTCGACAAGCTCGCCCAGTGCCATATCAACAGCGACTGGGAGCTGCGCTCGGTGGTGCAGGAAGAGGAAGACAAGCTGAAGTACGGGTTCCCGGGCGCCACGATCTGGGAACGCGAGATCGGGCAGCGGCGCCGCTAGGCGCCGCTGCCCTCGACACAATGCGCTAGTGCCGCATGCGCTGGGCGACCTGCCCCAGCACGATGGCGAGCGCCGCACCGCCCAGGCCCTTCACCAGGTCCGGGTGCTGGGCGAGCACACCGCCCATCGACTGCATCACCGAAGGATCGCGGGCTTCGGCTTCGCGCGCGGCTTTTTCCACTTCCGCCGGATCGACCTGCGAAGCCTGCTCGGGGGTGATGTCGGGCTGCGCGCCGGCTGAAGGATTGATGGCGTTGCGCAGCCGGCCGCCGGCCAGGGAACCGAGCAGCGCCGGGCCGACGCTGCGCACCAGCTGGTTCAGGATCCTCGCGCGCTGCAGCGGATTGCCGCGTCCGTACAGGCCGCCGAGCATCTGCGCGAACGGCGGCGTCTGGTCGGAACGGAAAGCCTGCGTGATGCCGTCGCCGAGCGCCTCGGGCGGCGCGTGCTGCGAGACCTGATCGAAGTGATCACCGGCCTCGGGAAACTGGGCCCCGGGTCGCGCATTCGCATAAGGCTTGAGAAGGTTGCCGAGTGCAGAGAGGTCCATGGGCTGCTCCTTGTGTTGGCGCGGACCCTTCGCAGGGATCCGCACGAACAAGGAGCAAGGGGCCTGCCAGCGTCACCCCCGTGTTGAGGCGCTCAGGACAGCCGGGCGCCGCCGCCGGTGGGCGGATTTGCACGGCCGGCCGCAACTTTGACCGACCGCGCCGTTACGCGCGCTCTAGCGCCAGCGACGGTGCCCGTAACCGCCGCGGCCGTAGGTGTAGCCGAAGCTCACCGAGGGACCGTAGTAGCGCGGCGCGGGGGCCACGTACACAGGAGCGGGCGCGTAGTAGCCCGGTGCGGCGGCGTAGTAACCCGAATCGTAGGGAACCGCCACGCAGCCTCCGAGCAGGGCCACGGCGGACGCAGCAACGACGGCTTTGAGGGGTTTCATGAGGGCCTTGGTGGTTTCCATGAGCGATTAGAGCACCGCGGCCGCCGCTAATTCGTTAAAAAGAGTAACGCCCGGTTACACCTTGCGCGTGGCCAGACGCAGGCAGCCGATGTCAGATCTTCAGCTTGAGCAGCCGGCGCGCGTTGCCGTGCATGATCTTGGCGACGTCTTCCTTGCACAGCGGGATCGTCGGCACCCAGGCTTCGGCCGGCTCGTGATCCACCATCGGGTAATCGACCGCGAAAAGAATACGGTCCACGCCCATCTCCATCACCGAGCACAAGAGCGCCGGGTTGGAGAAGTTGCCGCTGGTGGTGATCCAGAAGTGCTCGCAGAAGTAATCCTTGAACGAGCGCGGCATCGGCTTGTTGCCCGGTCGTGACATGGACTGGTCGATGCGCCACAGCGAGAACGGCAGCGACTCGCCCATGTGGCCGAGGATGGCCTTGAACTTCGGGTACTTGTCGAACACGCCCGAGAGCACGAGGCGAATGCCCTGCGTCGCCGTCTCCACGGTGAAGCCCCAGCCCGATTGCAGGATGGACGGAAAGTCCTTCTGGTACTTCGCATAGTAGGCGTCGGCCACCACCTTCATCGGCACCGCCGGGTGGAAGTAGATCGGCACGTCCAGCGCCTGCGCTCGCTCGTAGATCGGCCAGAACGGCTCCTCGTCCATGAACACGCCGTTCGAGGGGCCGTGCACCATCGCGCCCTGGAAGCCGAGCTTGTCCACGCAGCGCTCGAGCTCGTCGGCCGCGGCTTTCGGATCGGCGCTCGGCAGCACGCCGAACGCGCCCAGGCGCTTGGGGTACGCCTTCACGATTTCTGCGAGTCGATCGTTCACGCCCACGGACAGCTTCACCGCCGATTGCGCATCCAGCCGCTGCGTCGAAGGTGCGCCGTGCGACACCACCTGGAAATCCACGCCCGCGCGGTCCATCTCCTTGATGCGCTCTTCGCCGTACTGGAACAGGCGCGTGGTGACGCTGTCCTGCCGGCGCACGCGCGCCGTGCCGCTGGCGAAGGTCTCGGACAGCTCCTTGTCCCAGTAGTGTTCTTCGATGGCGATGGTGAAATGGCCGTTCATGCTCATGCTGCTGATTCCTTCAGTGACGTCTGTTAATCCTGCGGCTTGTAGCCCAGTTCCTTGAAGATGCGCGCGGCTTCCGCGTGCTCGGTGCGCAGCACTTCCTTCAGGGTCTCGGGCGTGCCCGCGCCGTCGATCACGAGGTTGAGGCTCGCAAAGCGCTTGACCACCTCGGGCTCGGCGAGCACTTCCTGCATCGAGCGGTTCATGCGCTGCACGATGGGCGCCGGCGTCGCGGCCGGGGCCACCATCATCAGGTAGCCGGAGAACGCGAAGCCGGGCCAGGTCTCGTTCAGCGTGGGCACGTTCGGCAGCGTCGCGAAGCGCTGCTTGCCTGCCATGGCGATGCGTCGCAGCTTGCCCGACTCGGCCACCGCGTGCACCGCCGCCACCGAAGCGATGAACACCTGCGTGCGCCCCACCACCGTGTCGCTGATCGCCTGCGCCGCGGCCTTGTACGGAATGCCGACCATGGCGATGCCGGCGCGCTTGTTGATCGCCTGCCCGATCACGTCCGACAGCGAGCTGGACGATTCGAAGGCGTAGGAGATCGAGCCGGGCTTCGCTTTCTCGATCGCGACCAGGTCCGCAATCGTGTTCACCGGCAGCGCCGGATTCACCACCACCACGAAGCCGCCGGTGTTCACCACCATGGCGATGGGCACGTAATCCACCATCGGATCGTACGGCAGCGATTTCGAGACCAGCGGGTTGATCACCAGGCCGCCCGCCGTGCCCATCAGCACGGTGTAGCCGTCGGCCGGCGCGCGCGAGGCCGCCTGGTAGCCGATCTGGCCGCCGGCGCCGGGCATGTTCTCGATGACGAAGGGCTGGCCGAGCTTCTTCGACAACCGGTCCGCGACCGCGCGGCCGATGATGTCGGCCGAGAGGCCCACGCTGGTTGGCACGATGAAACGCACCGGCTTGGCGGGCCAGTCCTGCGCCTGTGCTTGCGCCGTTGCGATCGAGACCAGGGCAACGAGCGCAACGCCGGCGAGACAGGCCAGCCGATGCTTCATCACTCCGCCTTCACGCCGGTGCTCTGCACCACGCCGCGCCACAGCACGAGGTCGGACTTGATGACCGCGGCGAACTCCTCCGGCGTGCCGCCGAGCGGCTCGACCACGAGCTCGCGGAAGCGCTGCTTCACCTGCGCGTCGCTGGTGATGGCATTGGACTGGCGGTTGAGCAGGCGGATGATGTCGCCGGGCGTTCCCTTGGGAGCAAGCGTGCCCCACCACGTCACCACTTCGTAGCCGGGGAGGCCCGCTTCAGCCGCGGTGGGGATGTCGGGCGTCGCGCTCTGCCGGCGCTTGCTGCCGACCGCGAGCGCGCGCAGCTTGCCCGCCTGCACCAGCGTGGCCACCGGTCCGAGGCCGACCGACATCACCTGCACGCGGCCTTCCATGAGGTCGGTGAGCGCCGGCGCTACGCCCTTGTACGGGATGTGCGTGGCATCAATGCCGACGAGCTGCGCAAAGATGTGGCCACCGAAGTGGTTGGTGCTGCCGACGCCGGCGGACGCGTAGTTGAACTTGCCGCTGTTCGCCTTGGCGTAGTCGATCAGCTCGCGCAGCGTGCGGATCGGCAGGCTCGAGCTCACGATCAGGTACTGCGGCGCCTCGGCCACCAGCGCCACCGGCGCCAGGTCGTTCGCCGGGTCGAAGCCGAGGTTCTTGAACAGGAACGGGTTGATGACGATGTTGCCCGAGGGCACGAACACCAGCGTGTAGCCGTCGGGCGCGGACTTCACCACGAACTCGGTACCGGGATTGCCGCCCGCACCAGTACGGTTCTCGACCACCACCGGCTGACCGACACGGTTGGCGAGCTCGCTCGCGAGCGCGCGGCCGGTGAGGTCGGTGGTCGCTCCTGCCGCGAACGGCACCACCAGGCGGATCGGCTTGTTCGGGTACTGCGCTAACGCGCTCGACGCCATCAGTGCGACAGCGAGCACGCCCATCAAACCAACTACGCGGATCATGCGGCCCCCTTTTTGGCAGCGTCCTGTTCTTCCTTCCACAACCTCCCGAGCACCGTGCCGCCGTCGTTCAAGGCACGCACGCCCTTGAAGAACACCGTGATCTCGAGCGTGCGGTAGAGCTCCTCGAACGTCGCGCCATAGCGCCGTGCCGCGCGCGCGTGCCAGATGCCGCCAGGGCTGCCGCTGCCGGAGAGCAGCGCGAAGGCGAGCAGCTGCGACGTCTTGTTGTCGAGACCTTCGCCGAAGAGCGCGCTCGCACGCGCTTCTTCCATCTGCAGCGTGAAGTCCTTGCCGGGGTTGTCGGAGAGCGCGAGGCGCTCCGCCGGCACCGGCGGCATGCTGCCGAAGGCATCGATGTAGTTGGGCTCGATGAAGCGGCGGAAGGCTTCAGGAATCTTCGGCGCGTCGGCCATGGCGGCTCCTGGCGTTGTTGATCAGAAGCCTGCGACCGCTTCCATGGTCTTGCCTTCCTGCTCGTGCTTGCGCCGCGTGGCCTGGACCTTGGCCACGACATCCGGCGGCGTGGTGATCTCGCGGGCGAATTCCGGCCGCGCGCCGAGCTTCTCCTTCCACGCGTTCACGCGCGGGTGCAGGCGGGCGAGCGGGTAGCCGGCGACGGCCAGTCGGTTGGCGTAGATGAACCAGGCGATGTCGAGCACGCTCAAGTCCTTGCCCATGAGGTAGGGCTGGTCCTTGAGCTTCGCTTCCAGCGCGTCGAATTCGGCGCGGAACCGGCGCGCCGACTCGCGCGCTTCGTCATCGGGAAAGCCGACCTTCGCCGCGCGCTCCCAGAAGGCGATCTGTTCGGCCTTGTGCGGATCCTTCTCCCCTTGCACGGTACCCGAGCCGTTCTCGGCGTAGCTCTTCAGCATCTCCGCCGGCTTGGGCGCGCCCGGCCGGTCGAACAGGAAACGGAAGCTCAGCCTCCTCAGGTCCAGGTGCAGGTCGTCCTCGTGGTGCAGCAGCTTCGCCACCTCGTTCTCGTGGCCCTTCGGGATGAGCGCGGGCGAAGGAAACGTCTTCTCGAGGTAGGTGATGATGTCGTTGCTCTCGATGTGCACCGCGCCGTCGTGGATCAGCACCGGCACCAGGCCCCTCGGATTGATGCCGAGGAACCACGGGCGAAAGTTCTCGTTGCCCTGCAGGTCGATGAGGCGCGACTCCCAGGGAATGCCCTTGAGGTTGAGGAAGATGCGCAGCTTCTGCGAGCACGACGAGCTCGCTGCGTGCAGCACGTGCACGCCCTTCCAGCCGAGCACTTCGCGCGTCTTGATGTCGCTGTCGACGAGTTGCACCATGGCATCCTCCTGCGGTCTGCGAAACGGGACCGGGGGATTCTACGGCGGCGGGGGTGAATCCTCGGGGCGGCGCTGCACGCCCCGGATCGAGACAGGCGCCCCTGGAGGGCGCCGGGCGGAACTCAGGCCTTGGGGGCCTTCTGGGCGCGTTCCTTGACCTTCTCTTCGCGCTTGCGGTCCCTGGCGAGCTGCTGCTTCTTGTGGCGCTGCTTCATGTGTTTTCCGGTCTGGCGGCCCATGGCGATCCCTTGGTCGTGGATTGAATAGAGGGCGCGAGTGTACGCCAAGCCGGGCCCGGGACCTTCGCGTCCTAGCCTTAGAATCGCGCGATCCACGCTTGCGTGCGCCACCCCGGAGGAGCCATGGCCGAATCACAGACACTGGAACGCCTGGACGCGCTGGGCTCGCTGCCCGACCTTGAATCCGCCCTCAAGGCGCGCAACATGCTGCCCGGCTGGGCGCCGCGTCCCAAGGCGGCCAACCAGGCGACCATGAAGTCGGCGTTCGAGGCCGCGCACTGGGGCTATGCCGACGCGCGCGCCGCGCTGCAGTCGGCCGGCCGGCTTATCGGGCACGACCTCGCCGACCGCCGCAATTTCATCCTGCGCAATCCCTCACCCGACAACCCGGCGGTGTCCACGCTGCGCACCATGATCTGCGCTTATCAGTCGATGAAGCCCGGCGAGCAGGCGCCCTGCCACCGCCACTCCGCGCACGCGCTGCGCGTGATCCTGGAATCGAAGGGTTCCTATTCCATCGTCGATGGCCACAAGCATCCGATGGAGACCGGCGACGTGGTGCTCACGCCCGGCTGGTTCTGGCACGGCCACGGCCACGACGGCGCCGAGCCCGCGTACTGGTTCGACGGCCTGGACGTGCCGCTCAACCGCCTGCTCGAGCCGATGTTCTATGCCGATCACCCGGATGGCTTCGAGAAGGTGACCGCCGTGGCGGACGTTTCTCCGATGCGCTTTGCGTGGAAGGACACGGTCGCGCAACTCGCCAAGGCGAGCGGCGACGAGCACTTCGGCAAGACCATCGCCCTGCCCGCAGACACCATGCCCACGCTCACGCTCAAGGTGCACGGCTGGAACAAGGGCTTCACCAGCCGCCCGTACCGCCACACCGCGAACTCGGTGTTCGTGGTGATGAAGGGCAGCGGCCGCTCCACCATCGGCGGGAAAAGCTTCGAATGGCAGTTCGGCGACACGATCGCCGCGCCGGCGTGGCTGTCGGTCGAGCATCACGCCAGCGAAGACAGCGTCGTGTTCACCATGAGCGACGAGGCGCTGATGCGCTGGACCAGGTACTACCGGTTCGAAGAGGCGTAAAAGCCTCCATGCCTTGAAACTCCGCGCCTGGCGCGGAGTTTCGGCCATCACCGCTTACAAGGGTAGGTTGGGCAACGGCCTTTGCGTTGCCCAACGCCTTCAGTCCGTCGCCTTGACGCCGGACTCCTCGATGGTCTTTTTCCAGCCCGCGCGGTTCGCTTCCAGCATCTTTGCGAACTCTTCCGGCGTGGAGCCGACCGTGCGGATGCCTGCTTCGGCGAGGCTGCGCGTGGCCTGCGGGTCGCGCACGATCTCGCGCACTTCGGTGGCGATCTTGCGCACGATGTCGCTCGGCGTCCCGCGCGGCGCGAGCAGGCCGAACCAGCTGTCCAGCCGCGTGACGCCGAGCTCCGAGAAGATCGGCAGGTCCGGATAGGCCGGCGACTTGGACGAGCTCACCAGCGCCAGCGCGCGCACCCGGCCGCTGGTCATCATCGGCTCCGCGGTCGGAAAGGAGGCAAAGCTCGAATCGATGCGCCCGCCGGCGAGGTCGGTCATCGCCGCCACCTCGCTCTTGTAGGGCACGTGCAGCAGCGGCACGCCGGTGGCGCGCGCGAGCGCCGAGCCGTTCAGGTGATAGGTCGAGCCCTGGCCGGTCGAACCGATTGTGAGCGGCTTGGGTGCGCTCTTCGCAAGCGCGAGGAATTCGCGGATGTTCTTCGCCGGCAGGTCGCTGCGCACCACGAACATCACGGCGACTTCCGCCATCTCGGTGACCGGCACCAGATCGCGCACCGGGTCGTAGGGCAGGTTGTTGAAGAGGTACGGCGCCTGCACGTGCGCGGTCAGCGTGGAAAGCAGCGTGTAGCCGTCGGGCGGTGCCTTCACCACCGCCTCGGTGCCGACGATCAGTCCCGCGCTCGGCCGGTTCTCGATCAGCACCGGCTGGCCCCACTTCTTCGTTAGTCCATCGGCCACCAGGCGATTGACGCGCTCGGGCGCGCCGCCCGCGCCGATGGGCACGATAAAACGGATCGGCTTGGTCGGCCACGCCTCCTGCGCCGCGGCCGGCAGGGCGAGCGCGCTCGCGAACGACAGGACCGACAACGCGACAGCCACGGAACCACGCATCAAAACATCCTCCCCGGAGTGGCCGGCTCGGGCTCGAGCAGGCGTGGTCTATATTAAGCGCCGTTGCGCGGAGCGAAAGAGGGCCTTCATGAACAACGATCTCAAGCAGGCGCTGGGCGTGCCCTGGGCGCCCGAATTCACGCGCGTGGTCCGCGGCGTGCATCACCTCGTGCTCAACACCGAGGACATGAAGGCGACCATCGATTTCTACAGCGGCGTGCTCGGCATGCCGCTGGTCGGCGCCATCACCGTCGAGGAGGGCCTCGGCACCGGCGCCGACAACCGCGGCAACCCACCCTACGACAACCTGCGGCACTACTTCTTCGACATGGGCAACGACAGCATGCTGGCGTTCTTCGAGATGCCGAAGGGCATGCGCAAGCACGGCGACCGCGACGACCTCGGCAACATGCAGCACGTTTCCTTCGTGGTGTCGGCGCAGATGCAGCTCGCCATGAAGGAGCGGCTGATGGCGTTCGGCTACGAGGCGCACGGGCCGATCCGCGTGAGCCCGGGCAGCGACTCGCTCTACTTCAAGGATCCGGTGAACGACATTCGCCTCGAATTCAGCACTGCGCCCGCGCAGGGCGAGCACCAGGACGTGATGGCGAATCGCAGCCAGACGAAGGCGATGGCGAGGAAGGAGCTCGAGCAGTTGAGCGGCGATCCGGAGTGGCTCGAGCGCGCGCTGCGCTACTTCAAGGACTAGGGCCGCACATACCCCACCGGCCCGAACTCCGCGCCAGGCGCGGAGTTCCAGCGATCGGCACTAGGTCCCCAGCGTACTCTCGTGGAACACGCGCTCGACCGGCAACGGCCCGCCCGGCGTGTAACCCTCGCGATGCGCGAGCGTCACGAGCCTCTCCAGCGCCTTGCGGTGCGCCTTCACGCCGACGGGGGTGTAGCCCTCTCCCGCCAGCTCGCGCTGCTCGACCGGGCTCAGCGCGTAGCTCATGGGCACGACCACGTTCGGATCGTCGGACATCCAGTGCGCGCGCTCAAAGGCCCGCACCAGCGCCATCGGCAGCTCGGGATGTGCTTGCGCCAGTGACTTCTTCATGATCATGAGGTGAATGGGATCGAAGCAGCCCTGGGCACGCACGTGCGCGATGGCCTCCATCTTGCGATCCGGGTAGAGCCAGCGCACCGACGGCTGCGAACCCAGCTCGGCCAGCGACATCTGCTTCGGCTTCTCGAGGTAGCGGATCACCGCGTCGAGCTCGCCCGCGATCAGCATCTCGGCGAGGTTGCGGCCCGCGGGAATCGGCTCCACCGGCACTTCTTTCGGCGGCACGTAGCCGGCGCCGCGGTAATGGCTTTGCTTGAAGGTGCGCTCCTCGACCCAGCGGATGTCCTGCGGCCGCACGCCGTATTTCTGCTCCAGCGCCTCGCGGATCCAAAGGATCGCCGCCACCGGGTATTCCGGCACGCCGACCCGCTTGCCTTTCAGGTCCTGCGGCTTCTCGATGCCCGAGCCGACGTGGCACAGCGTGTCCGCGTGCGAGGCGAACGACCAGGCGGTGAAGATGGGAAGCGCGATCCAGTCGCGTCCCTGCGCGATGCCCCACAGCAGCGCCGTGGTCGAGAGCTCCGCCACGTCGAAGTCATCGGACTCCGGGATGACGCGAAAGAGGTCGTTGATCGACAGGGTCGAAGTCTTGAGCGCGATGCCTTCGGACTGGACGCGGCCGTCCATCACCGCCTTGAAGCGCCCCGGATGGCCCATCAAGAGCCGCACGTCGGTCATATCGCTTACTCCGCCTGGATGCCGGCGGCGTCGATGATCTTCTTCCACGCCGCCACGTCCGACACCAGCTTGGCCGAGAACTCCTCGGGGCTCGAGCCGACCACGTGCACGCCTTCGTCGGCGAAGCGCGCCGCGAACGCCGGGTCGCGCAGGATCTCGCGCACGTCCGTGCTCACCTTGCGCACGATCGCCTCGGGCGTTGCTTTCGGCGCGAGCAGGCCGAACCACGCCGGCAGGATCGCGATGCCCATCTCGGCGAACGTCGGCACGTCCGGCAGCTTGGGGCTGCGCTGCACGGCGATCACCGCCAGCGGCCGCACGCGGTTCGCCTTGATCATGCCCACCGCCGTCGGCAGCGAGCTGAACGTCGCATCGACGCGTCCGCCCACCACGTCGTTCAGCGCCTCGACCCCGCCCTTGTAGGGCACGTGCAGCAGGTTGATGCCGCTCGCGCTGGCGATCGCCGACATGTTGAGGTGGTAGCTCTGCCCCGCGCCCGTGGAGCCGTAGCTCAGTTGCCTGGGGCTCGACTTGGCCAGCGCGATGAAGTCCTTGATGGTCGGCGTCGGCAGGTCCGCGCGCACGAGAAAAATGGTATCGATGTTGACGAGCTGCGTGATCGGCGCGAAATCAGCCAGCGTGTTGAACGGCAGGCTCTTGTACAGCGAGGGCGCCTGCACGTGCGAGGTGAGCGTCGAGAGCAGCGTGTAGCCATCGGGCGCCGACTTCGCCACCAGCTCCGTGCCGACGATGAGACCCGCGCTCGGCCGGTTCTCCACCACGATCTGCTGGCCCCACTTGTCGCGCAGCCTCTCGCCCACGAGGCGCGTCACCTTGTCCGGCGCCGTGCCTGGCGCGATCGGCAGCACGAAGCGCACCGGCTTGGCCGGCCAGGTCTGCGCATGGGCGGACAGCGCGCACGCCGTGAGTGCGGCCAGCAGCGCCGCTTTGATAGTCATTGCCTTGTGAACCGACATGCCGCCCCCGTTGCGTATTCTTGTTGATCCGAAGGGCGCGATTCTAAGCGGTCGGGGGCGTCGATCCCTTGGCTGTCGTTGCCTGCCGGCTCCGCCGCCACCCCGCCGGTGGCATTCCGAACTCGCGCTTGAAGGCATGGTTGAAAGCCGCGGGCGATTCGTAGCCGGCCTGTTCGGCGATGGTACGCACCGGCGTGCCGCCCTTGAGCAGCTCCTGCGCGGCGAGCTGCAGGCGCCAGCGCGCGAGGTACTGCATCGGCGGCTGGCCGACGAGGTCGGTGAAGCGTTGCGCCAGCGCCGAGCGCGACAGGCCGACCTTGCCCGCGAGCTCGTCCACGCTCCACTCGCGCGCGGGCTGCGCATGCATCAGCGCAAGCGCACGGCCGACGAAGCGATCGCGCGCGCCGGCCAGCCAGCCGGTGCCGCCTTCGGGCAGCGTGTCGATGCAGCGGCGCAGCGCCTCGACGAACAGCAGCTCCGACAGGCGCGCCAGCACCGCGGCGCTGCCGCCGCGATGCTCGGACGCCTCGCGCACCGCGAACTGCATGAGGGAATCGAGCCACGACAGGCGCGCATCGCCGCGCAGGTCCACTTTGAACAGGCGCGGCAGCGAGGCGAGCAGCGGGTTGCTCATGGTTTCGTCGCAGGCGAGGAAGCCGCACACCAGGCGCGTGGCGTCGCCACCGCCGCCGTAGGTGAGCGTCATGATCTCGCCCGGCGCGGATTCGAAGCGTTCCGCGAGCAGCGGCGCGGCCATCACCGGCGCGAGCGCGAGGCTGCTGCCGATGATGTGCTGCTCGCCGCGCGGCACCACCAGCAGCTCGCCCGCCTCGAGCTGGATCACCGAGTCCGGGTCGTCGGCCAGTCGCGCCTCGCAGCGCCCGCCGGTGATGAGGTGATAGGAGATGACGCGTTCCGCCTGCGGCAGGAAGGCTTCGCACAGCGCCGCGTCATGGCGCGCAAACACGCACCAGGGCGCGGTGAACTCGGCGTTGAGGTAGGCAGCGCCCTTTCCAGCACATTGGGATCCTAAGCTTAGAATTCCACGTGGACAAGTTGTCGCG
>JADMIO010690236.1_pt1 | contig 70561 bp, 55 predicted proteins | sample 8958161 | NCBI WGS metagenome assembly JADMIO01 (sample SAMN16585339, study PRJNA669376) | soil metagenome | isolation source: Crop rotation soil | place: USA: Cullars Rotation, Alabama | collected 2011 | reverse complement strand
CGACTTCAAGTCACGTGAATTCCAAGCTTCGGATCCCACTGTGCTGGAAAGTTTGGGGCCGGTGTCTTTCCCCGAAGGCTTTGCAGGAACATTCCAGGCATATTGTCCACGCGGCAGCAGTTCATATTTGGCCCGGACCTCTTCAGTCCGGCCCACAGTCTCCGGCCGGATTTCATTTTCCGCGACCACAACATCGCTCGGCTGTCTCACCGCGGAGTGCGGCTCGGCTGTGAGGATCAGAGCGAATGCCTGCAGGTCCGTGGTCACGTAGATGTGGCCGTGATCCGAACTGTTGGCCACAACCTCTCCGAGGTTGTGCGGCCGGCCATCCGGGGACACTGCCCATAAAACGTACGTAAGATATTCGGCTCCAAATCGTGCCGGCGAAGTCAGCTTGTCGAGCTTCGCGTCGATTTCTGTCCGGCCTTGCTTGGACGTCACGACCGCGCTGCCGCGCGCATCCGGTAGCAGAACGGTTCCGCGGAAACCGATGGTCGTCGGTCCGGAACGATAGCGGTAATTCACCGCCGTGGTAGTCCGCTCGATTACGGTCACGTGATAGATCGGCGCCGGTCCGCTGTTCGAATCGCCCACTTGCGTTTGAGCCAAGGCGTTTTGACTGAAAAGTCCGCCTGCAACGAAAAGCAGCATGATCGTGATGGGTTGTTTCATGTTGGTGCTCTGCGTCATGCTCGCAGTTCTAGGACCACTGCTAAACCTGCATGTAGATCTGCATGTTTAGGCGCGTATGTTGTTGCGCTGTGGTGGTGCGGCGCCGGGGCGGCGGCTAGTAAGATCTTCTGCTATTCGGTAGAAACTGCGGCCGGAGACTTTTTGCGGAATCCTCTACTTAGCTACGAAATGCGATGAGTCCTTCTCATTTTCGAGACAAATATAATCCAGCAAATCAGTGTCGGGTACAAGCGGCTGATTGAGTTTGATGGTCCAGGGAGCGGTGTACGCCTTGGGATCGTCCACGGTGATTTCGATTTCGAGCTTGCCGTAACTCGGCCGCCGGAATTTTTCCGTAACTTTGGCGGCATTGGTCAGCGGACTGCCGCCCGAATCGAGCCACATGTCGTCGCGAAAACCGGATGTCCGGACCACCAGGGTGTCTCCTTCCCAGGCTCCCGAAGAGTAACCATTCCAGGACGGGTCCGGATCCACAGGCAAAGGCCGCCCATCGGTGAAGATCTGCCGATACGTCGCGTTGCGTTCGTTGAGAATTAACATCAGCCCGGGGACCTGAACGATCTTTTTAAATAGTCCATCGGTGTGCATCCTCAGCGCGCCGCGCGGCAAACATCGCGATTGCGGATCATCCTTGCTGTTTTCCGCCCTGCGCTTTTTGACGAGCTCCGCCGCCCAGGGCTGATACGGCAGGCCGTCCTTGAGACTCCATCCGATATTGATGAATTCCTGTCCGACACGCGCATCCGGGCAGCCACCCGGAGGGCACGGACGGTTTTCTTCCCAAGCCCAAACCCCGGAGAGATCGGGCTTGCCATCGGCGGTCTTCGGCGCCGGAGCGGACAGGTTCGGTTTGCCATCGCTGGTTCGCGGCGTGCCGGGCGTCGGGTAGCTGATCCATTGTGAAAAGGCAGGCGGTGAAAAGGCGGGCGCGCAGACGGCCAATGCTACTGGAACGATCATCCGGGCGATGTGCACACTCGCCTCCTATTTCTTCACGAATCTGTGCAGCGCGGTGGAGCTGACACCGGCCGCGTAGATGTTTCCCTTGCCATCTACCGATACGCCTTCGGCAAGCGCGATCTGCGGGTCGGTCGCAAGGTCCGGGATGAAGATTTTCACCGTTCCATTCTTCGCACTGCCGATGCGGATGCCGCGCTTCACGCCCGGGTTGGTCTGCTGGTCAGATTGCGAGTCCACCGCATACAGCGTGTCGTCCTTCGAAATGAAGATCCCGCTGGGACGGCCGAACTGCTTCCACTGATCGATGAAGTTTCCGTCCTGATCGAAAATCTGAATCCGGTTGTTGCCTCGGTCGGCGACGAATACGCGACCCTTCGAATCCATCGCAATGCTGTGCGGAGTGTCGAACTCGCCGGGACCGGATCCTTTTTTACCCCAGGCTTTGATGAACTTCCCATCTTTAGAAAACTTCACGATGCGCGCATTAGTGTTGCCGCCGTGGCCATCGGCGACAAAGATATCCCCATTGGGCGCGATCACAACATCCGATGGACCGTTGAACGTGTCGGGCCCGGATCCCGCGACGCCGGCCTTACCCAGCGTCATCAGGATCTTTCCCTCGGGGCTGAACTTGAAAACCTGCTGGCCTTTGCCGTCTTTGCCCTGCGAGTCGCTAGCCCAGATGTTGCCGTCGCGATCAATTGTGAATCCGTGAGCCTGCACGAACATTCCAGCGCCGAAACTCTTCAAGAACTTTCCGGACGAATCGAACTCGAGAATCGCGGGGTCGCTGCGGTGGAATACCCAGATGTTGCCGTGCGCATCCGGATCGACCGAGATCACCGGGCCCCACTGAACTCCCGGGGGAAGCTGTGCCCAATTTTGGACCTCGCGGTACGGGTCCGCCAGGTTATTGGTGGCGGCTGCGCTGTTTTGGGCGAATGTCCGGACTCCGCTGAGTAGCCCGATCGCGATGACCAGGGCAGCGCGACTCGTCGATAGCATCCAATGGGAACGCAACATAACCAGCTCTCCTTGATGCCTTCTCGTTTAAGCGAGGGGCACACCAGCCGAGTCATTCTACTCCAAAAGGATCCAAAGCCCAAGCGTCCAGCGCTTTCAAGGGTGCTGGTGCATGATCGAAGCGCGGCTATTCAGCGAAGAGAGTATTCTGCAGTGGATTCGTTCCCGTTAGAGTCGAATAATCCGAATTGACCTGAGCCGTACCGGCGATTTTGACGTTGTAGCCGATCAGGGTCGTATACCCGTCCGTCCCCGAACTGGAGGTGCTGCTGTTCCCGGCGTAAGTCAGATCGGTGGTCGGGAAATAAATAATTCCGTCGTAAACGGAGTTGGTGGCTCCCTCGACCGTGCTGCCGTTACTTGCGCTCCAGGTGACGGTTGGATCCTGATAGAACAACAGAGCCGCATAGGTCCCGGTGGTGGGCGCCGAAAGACTGACGGTACCGCTCCCGCTGATGCTGATCGCACCATAATGATCCGAATTCGAATACGTGTTGAAGAAGGTTACTCCGCTCCCGGATACGCTCACACTTCCGTTGATGCTGAGTCCTCCGCCAAGCAGGATAAATTGGCCGGAGCTGAAAATGACGTGCTCGACTGATCCGCTGATCGTGATGCCGCCGCAGTAGGTGCCCGGAGGAATCGTTACCGTAGTTCCGCCATTGACCCTGAAGTTGTGAGCCGTGCACGAACCATAGGATGGGATCGAATACTTGTTGGCGAGCGGATCTACAGTCGGAACGCCTTGTCCGATACCTGCGGGTCCGCAATTGCCGGATGTGTCGGAGTTCGTATAGGTGCCGGTGTAGCTTACCGTCGGAGTAACCACGCACGCTCCACCGACGGCACGGAAATTCGAATTCGAAAAAACGCCGCACGAAAAGGTGGAATTGGTGGTGCCATTCACGAAAAATCCATTGTTCTGATTACCGGTGTCCTGATTGAGGGCGTATACGCAGCCGTTTCCGGTGCTTCCGATTCCGGCCACCGCGCGAGCTTTCACCGTGATCGAGTTGAAATTCAGAGCCCGCATGAACCAGGTCGGCTGAGGATGGCTGACGATCACTTCGACGAAGCTGGCATTGCCGCTTTTGGTACCACTGGTGGGCGGATGATTGACGCTGACCGTGACGTCATCCGATCCATCCGTAAATCCGTTTCGAGCCGTGTCGGCCTTCGCCGCTGAAACGATGCCGGTACCGCCGCGAAGCAGTTCCAGCGCGGCCCCGTACGCTCCGGCGTCTGCGGCAGTTTGCATGGTTCGTTTGTGGAAATACATATAGGACGCGTCCAGAGCTAAGCCGGCGAACGCAGTCACTGCCAGCAAGGTAACCGCTCCCAGCATCAGGATCGACCCCTTCTGCGATGTTCCGGTGTTGTGAAAAGTTTTGATTGCCATGATGAATCCCTCCTCCGCTACTGCGAAATCACCATTTGGGAACTGCTCTGAAGAGTGATCCCGTTCTGTAGAATCAGCCGTGTGAAGGGCGTAAGCGTATAGCTCGCGGTGACCTTGACCTTACTGCCTGGACCATTGCCAGGAGTCCACGTCGTGCTTACGACCACGGAACTGCTATCCAGTCCGATGGCCCAATTTCTGACAATGGTTTGTATATCTGTTGCGCTGGCTGCCGACCCGCTGGAGCTGCCATGCACACTCGCGTAACGCACTCCCTCCCTCGAAGCTCCCGCGAGGACGTTGTAGGAAGCGACTGCGCGGCCAAACTCCATAACGCCGTACAGCACGGATAAAAGGACGAGGAACGAGAGTCCGAATTCGAGCAGATACACTCCGCGCTCATGGTGTTTGTGGTTCATCGAGATGGTCCTTTACTGGACGCGCATTTTGGCCGTCCGCGACAGGGCAATGGTCCGCGGCAGGCCGGGGTAGGGCAGCGTAGTGGTGAACGTGTAGTTCGCGGTTACCGAAACGTATCCGTTCGGTTGGGACCCGCTGCAGGTCGAGCTGCAGGCGACGGTCGAACCGCTACAGGTGCAGAAATTACTGGCGCTGGCAGTCACGCCGGACCCGAGGTCGGCGGCGTCGCTGAGCGCCGCCTGGGTCATCCCCGTGGTGTCGCCCGAATTTCCTGGCGTCAATGCTCCGTATTGCACGCCGGCTCGGGCCGCGCTCGCGATCTCAGTACCGGCATACATGATCCGGGCGAAATCCATGGTGCCGCAGCATAACATCAGCATCGCGGGAAGCAAGATTGCCGTTTCGATAAAAGCGGTACCCTTCCGGTCTTTCCACAGGTGCATGAAACAGGATCGCTCCATTGGCTCCTCCGGATTAGAGATTATCCGACCGCGCGGAGCCGCTTCCATAGGTTCTGAGAGCTAAACGTTCTAGTACAAGGCAGGCCTATGTACTAGTGCGCGCGGACATCGCACATGGTTTGAACTTAGAACCCGCCGGGGCGGCGTACTCTAACCGAAAGATAGACTGGTCGTTATGGGTCAGTCCGGTTAGACTGAATTCACAGCAAATCCAAAGCATAAGCAAACGCGCAGGTTGATTCTCCTCCGAACTCCTGCGCGTTTCTTTTTTTCTCTGCCCACCATTACAAGATTTACCTGCGTGATCCCAGGCTTGACTTGCAGGTTTTCGGAGCCATACTATTTGACCAGCGAAGCACGTACCTGCGGTGCGTCCCGCTGGAATACGATCAACTATGCCCAAGATCCTGCGGGGAGACTTTCGAATCACGGCGTATGCCGTCGCTGGCTTAACGCTTTTATTGTTACCCCAGCTCGCTACGGCCCAAAGTGAATGGTTAACGTGGGGTCACGATCCGGAACGCACGGGATCGAACCCGGACGAGAAGATCCTCAACCCGGCAAATGTCTCGCAGCTCGAAATAAAGTGGACGGCTCAGATCTCCACCGCTCCGAAGGAATACATTCTCTCCACCATGACGGCTCCGGTGGTCGCGACAGTGAACACGCCGCAAGGTTCCGCTGCGCGCGTTTTCGTAGTCGGCAGCGACAATACGGTGTTCGCGATCGATGCGGCCACTGGGAAAGTCGCCTGGCAAAAGGCGAACCCAAACCCATTGAAAGAGCCTCAGAAGGGCGATTACCGCTGTCCCAACACGCAAAATGCCACGCCCGTAATCGACAAAGATGCGGGGATCATTTATGTGTCGACGAGCGATGGCAAACTCCGGGGCTTCAGCGTGGTGGATGGCGAGGACCGGATTCCACCGACCAACTTCACCGATCCGTTCGCGCGCAACTGGAGTCTGAACCTGATCGATGGAGTGATTTATTCGCCCACGGCCCGGGGCTGCTTAAACATGCAGTCGCATTTCACGGCGTTGGATCTGAACGATCCGGTGCGGCATCCATTGGAATACTACACCAACACCGGAATCACATCCGGCGCGTGGGGCCGCGGAGGCCTGGTTAAGGGACCGAAAGGAATTCTGGCCCAGACTGCCGACGGACCTTACGATCCAGCCTCGGGCAAGTTCGGCAACTCGGTGGTCGGGTTGACGCTCAAGAATTTCCGCTTGCAGGACACATTTACTCCCGCGAACTTCGAATATCTGAATAAAACGGATTTGGATCTCGGCTCCGCAAATCCCGTGGTCTTCCCGTTCCAAAAATGGACTCTGGCGGCAGTGGTCGGCAAGGAATCGGTGATTTATCTGCTGGACGCAAATAATCTCGGCGGCGCCGACCATCACACACCGCTGTACACGTCCCCGCGTTGGGGCAATGATGAGGCCAAGCTTCACGATCGCGGCAGCTGGGGAATTACCACGGGACAGGATGCGCAGGGAAGACGATGGCTCTACCTGCCCATGTTGGGACCGCCAGCCAAAGACGCGCCCAAATTCGAGCGCTCGTACGGAACTGCGGAGCAGGGCAGCACGATGGCGCTGGAAGTTCGCCTGGACGCGTCCACGGGTAAACCAACGCTCGCGCCCATGTGGATGTCCCGCGAAATGCATGCACCGGAGCCGCCGACGGTGGCGAATGGAGTGGTCTACGTGCTTCTGAGCGGTAAAACCTCCGATGAATCGCGCGGAGCGATCAAAATCCCCGCAGGCGTCGATTCCAATGCGATTCTCTACGCTCTCGATGCGGAAACCGGGCGGGAGTTATATTCGAGCAAGAAGTTGATTACCAGCTTCACTCATTTCAACCAACCCGTGGTGGCCGGCGGCCAGGTTTATATCTGCACCTGGGATGGGAAAATCTACGCCTTCGGACTCAAGAAGTAACAGGAGTGTGATCGTGGCCATGACCTGCGCTCTCAGATCGATTCTCGTAGGCTGCTCCGTAACCATCGCGATATTTGGAACTGCGGCTCAGGCCCAGCAAACTCTACGCCCCGCCGAACTTCCCAATCCATATCGCCTGGTGGAGGGCTGGCCGACACTTCCCAAGAACATGAATGGCGGCCGCTGGGGAGAAGTGATCCGCGTGCATGTCGGCAGCAATGGGCACGTCTGGGTATTTCATCGATGCTTCAATACGGTGCCGTCCGGTAGCGCGACATGTATTGGGCGCGGCGAGTCCAATCCTCCGATTTTGGAATTCGACTCTTCGGGCAAGCTCCTGACCAGTTTCGGCGCGGGGCTGTTCGCGTATCCTCACGGCTTCACGGTCGATCCCGATGGCAACCTGTGGGTCAGCGACGTAAACGATCAGCCAACCATACTCGGCATGCCGGCCAAAAACGCGAATGGCGTGGTGATGGGCCAGGAAGTCCTCAAATTGAGCCGGACCGGCAAAGTGCTGATGACCATCGGCAAGGAAGGCGTATCCGGCAACGGTCCCGACACGTTCGATCGGCCTACCGGAATCGCCGTGGCTCCGAATGGCGACATCTTTGTGGCCGATGGACATGCGCCCAATGCGCACAATTCAGGACGGGTGGTGAAGTTTTCAAAGGACGGCCGATTTATAAAATCCTGGGGGCACAAAGGCGCGGCGCCCGGAGATTTCGACGAGCCCCACGATATTTTTATCGGCGGTTCGCAAGCGCGTGTGTACGTGGCCGATCGCAGGAACAACCGGATTCAGGTCTTCGATCAGGATGGCAAGTTCATCGCCGCATGGAAACAGTTCGGTCAGCCGAGCTCCGTGTTTGTAGGCAAAGACGACACGATTTACGTGGGCGCATCATTTCCGGACCCCACCGCGAAGAAGGGCGAGTTGAGAGGTATTGTGGTCGGAAACGCCAGGGACGGTTCGCTGAAAGCTTTCATTCCCGATCCCGCGGACCCGGATAAATTGGATATCGGGACCTCGGCGTCGGGAATTGCGGCGGATGAGGCAGGCTCTATTTACGCGGCGGATGTCGCCGCGCATAATCTGCGGAAATACGTGAAGCTGAAGTAACGGCGCCTAAACTACCAGGGCGAGGCAACCTGTCCCACGACGTCTACTTTCCTTTTCCGTCCGGCGTCCCTGCGGCGCGCTGCGTGAGCGTCTGACCATCCGGCAGCGTAACGGATACGAACAATGCACCCGGTTCGCCGGTAAGCAGGGGATTGCCGACCACCTTCACCTTGTCGCCGGGCTTAATCGCGTTCTTCTTCCAACCGGCGCGAATCAGATAACCCGGTGCGGTCATCTCCACATTCCAGACAACCGTCTTGCCGTCCTTTCCGGACGCTTCCAGTTCGATGTAGCAGTGTGGGTTCTGCCAGCTGAATTCCTTGACCGTGCCTTCCAGTGTGACCGTGTGCTCACGGTCGAAGCCCGCCATGGAATGGTGCGCCCCAGCGGGAGCGGCGATCCAGAGGCCCAGCGCGCAGGCAAAAGTGAAATGGAACTTCTTCATCGGTTTCTCCTCCTAGCGGCTGTCGCGATCCGAGTTGGTGCTCAGCAGGTGTGAATTCAGGTCCGGCAAACATTCGGCTTCCGCGATCTCCTGATCGTCCACGCGCTTCCAGCGCTTGGTCCACTGCCACTCCCCTGCAAAAGTTTTAGGATCCGTGATCGTGTATTGAATCTCGAGCGTGGCGCCCTTATCGATGAGGCGCATCCGCTCGACGACATGCAGCGCGTCACTCGCGGGAATTCCGTTGTCGATCCAGTGGTGATCGTTTACGAACCCGGTTGTATCCACCACCAGCGTGTCCTTTTCCCATCGGCCGATCGACTCCCCGTTGAAGCTCGAGATGATGAGGTCCGGATCCGTGTGCTTGCGGCCATCCAGATAGATGATCCGCACGCTGTTCATGAAGCCGCTGACCATGTGAATCGAGGTCGCGTTCTGGATCATGGCGATGGGCCATACCCGCGTCATGATGATCGGCAGTCCCGCCGGCCAGCAGTGGCCGATATCGTCTTTATAGGATTTGCCGGCAGCCTGCGCTTTGCGATACGCGTCGTATTCGGCCTGAGCTTTCGCCGTGAGCTTGAAGTTGGGCGGTGGGCTGAACTGCCAGGGATTGTCCCGCCCGCCGGAATGGATCCAGGTTCCGGTGAGGTCGAACGCAGGGGCGGGGCGAGTTTTCGCGATATTGGCAGGCGCCAAAGCGCCCAAAGGCACTCCCTGGTCGTTTAGCGGCGCCGGCGCCTGGGCCATCAGGCCAACCATCGGAGCCAAAAAAGCACCGATACGAAATGCGTTCAGCGCATAATCCGTGAATGTAGATCGAGGTTGAGTGTTCATGCTATCCCTGTGCTACTTGTCGTGAAGTTTCAATCGCACGATGCCTTTTTCATCGATATATTCACGATTGTTCTCACATACGAATTCAACCATCTCGTAATTCGGAGTCAAGTTGTACGCCAGTGTGTAGACCACCGGCTTCTCCAATACCACGGGATCGTCGATCGTGATTTGGTCCTGCAACGTGTCGGCCGCGGTTCGGCGGATGCGTTCGGAAATCCGCATTTTTTCGCTGTGCGGCATTCCCTGATAACCGCGAACCGATGGTTTAACCCCGATGGTATCGACCACCAGCGTATCGCCATCCCAATGTCCGACCGAGCGGCCGTAATAGCCCGGGTCCACGTCGTCCAACGCGAGCTGAGGCTTTCCGAGGTAAATGCGGCGTACTTCGCTAAACGCCTCGGCGATCAGAGTCACCTGCCGGGAGGTCTGGATGATTTCCATCGGATACGTCGCGACCTGCATCATCGCCGGCATTCCATACGGTTCACACAGCGAACCGGTAGCGGCCAGCTGCTCGCCGCGCGCGTTGGCTTCGCGTTCCTGGGCGCGACGCGCCTCGTAGCGCTCCTTGTATCCGGGTTTTAAAACGATCGGCGACGGCGCTGGAGGCGCTGCGGGGCCGCGCAGCCGGGCAGGACTCCAGACACCCGACAGGTCCGGTGGCGATGACGATGCTTGAGATGATGCTCCGGAAGAGGATGCCTGGCCTTGCACCAGCAGGGCGTTCAAGAGCACCAACGCGACGAAACTCGATACCTTCATAATTCGCTGCGGCTTTACTTAGGTTCCCGTCCGGGACCGTTGCCGAGAGTGCTTCCGCCCGGCAAGTTCGCGTGCATTAACAAGCCACCGGGGTTGCCGTTCTTCAGGGGATTGATGACCACCGTGACTTTGTCTCCCGGCTTTAGCGAATCGTGCTTCCATCCGCTATTCCGCAGGATGCTGGGGCTCCCTAATTCGACGCTCCAGTGCTTAACGCTGCCGCTGTCATCCGTGACATCCACCTCGATATAGGTATGAGGATTGGTCCACTCAAACGAAGTGACTGAGCCGGTGAGCGTCACCTGCTTGGTGGTATCGAACATCACAAACGAATGGTGCGCGTCCGCTGGTGCGGAGAGCAAAATGAACACCGCGATCAAGGCGCTGCCAAACCGAAGCTGCATGGCCGATCTCCTCTGTAGAGCCGGACGAATCGCTGCTAGGCCGAGGCTTCCCGGCTGTGAAAGTATACACCAATCAGTGTAATCGAGTAATGGAGCTCGGGCCGCCCAGGATCAATGCTTTCGAACCTGACCGACGCCGAACGGATCTACCGTACGTACGGGCTTGCCGCCCGCGAAGACGACTTCGACCTGTTTCTCGCTGTCGACGTTCCTGCCAGCCTCGTCCTTCAAACCCGCGACGATTTCTTTGGTGGCGGCGTTGATCACATCACCCGAAGAGGAATATACGAATTTTCCACCGACGCCGAAAGTGATCCAGGCCGGAACATCTCGCATTTTGATGCTCTTCACCTGCTTGGGAGGCATCACGGTGGCGTCGAATACATGGATATAGACATTCACTCCGTCCGCAACCCAGATTTCGTTCTCGTCGGGCGACATGGCGATCCCATGACTCGGAACCCCGTGGGGAATCCGCGGATTGCCCTTCCATGTGAATCCTTCCACTTCGACACGCCGGATCATCTTCCCTGTTTTCAGATCCGCGATCTCGAACCCGAGCAGCTCATTCACGTTGGCGAAGAGATACGTGCCGGCTCCGTTGATCGTAAACGGCCGAACAAAATTGCTGAACGGACCGATGGTTTGCACCACCGTGTGGGTCTTGGGATCCGAGACCGAAATGGTGGCCGACCGTTGCCCGGACATGAATACTCGCGAGCCATCGATACTCCAGATGGTGTTGTGCGCTCCGTCGGTCATGGGCGTGGGAACGGTTGTGATCAGATTGCCGGTCTTAGCGTCCGCGACGTACCATTGCTTGCCTCCGTTTCCCGGGACGTACAGCGTCTTGCCATCCGGAGACACGGACAATCGGTCGCAGCATTTCCCATCGTAGGTCTGCTCCCACACCAGCTTGTCGCTGACGAGATCGATTGCTGCAAGCCGCTTGGGAGTTGTGAGATACAGCAACCCGGTGGTCACGCTCGCGGCTATCCCTCGGATGGCCTCCGGTGTCTTGCCTGCCGGATAGGTCCAGGTCGGAATCCGTTTCACAAACCGGTGCGCATTCTGGACATCGAAAACCACGACGCCTACGCCGCCAAAATCCAACGCATTGGCGAAGGCATTATTGGGGACGCCTACGTACAACAGGTCCGGCGCCTGCTGTTGCGGCCACGCCGGATGACTCATCGCGAGCATGCCCGCACAACAGATAGCAACCGTTAACAAGCGACGCAAAATATGGCCTCCAGCTCTGTGGGAAATTCTGCCATATCCCGCGATTACGCGCAAAGAAGAGCGCCTAATCGTCCCGGCCCTTCCCGTGGCCTTTGCCGCGGCCTTTGCCCCGCTCGTGATCCTCATCGTTCTTACGATACTCGTTCTTCCTGCCCTTGAAGTTGTCCGCGACCACGACGTAGCTCCGGCCCTTCGAACGCTCCTGTACGATTACGCTCGGGTCCATTCGATAGTGGTCCGCAAGAAAATGGACGTTGACCGCATCCACCACCTCCACGTCGCGAGGTCTGTGATTTTTCCAGTACCCTTTGGCTTTCCCGTAAGGCGGGCCGCTGGGAAAATAATAAATATCCGGATCCATACGAAAATGGAAGGCGATATCCGCCCAATTCATCCCGCGCCGGCGCAGATCGACGACCACCGCGGGTGTCACGCGCGCTCGTTGGGCGACATAAAAAACAACCGGTACCTCTTCGGGCGGAATCGCCCGCTCGTTCACTACCTGGACCTCACGCTCCGGGACATGGTAATAGTTTCCCACCTCAAAGAAAAAGCTCCTCAGTCCATCACCTGAGAACGTAGCTCCGGCGTTTATCTGAGCATGCGCCGAAATCGCGGATAAAGCGAGAGCGACCAGCGAAAAGAACACCGCAATTTTTTTCATGGATCAACTCAGTGCACGTTACCCGCCGATCGCGCATTCCGTCTTTACAAGGCAAGACCCGATCGGCATACTTAAGCGCATATAGGGGATTCCATTACGACATAGGCGCATTGTTATGAACGATTAAGCCGCGATTTGTGAAACAATATAGAAGATTTATGTATCTGACAAAACGTTAAGAGTGGTTATCCACAGCACCAAGCGGAGGAGTGCGTGGCAACAATTCACAATCCCGTTCGCATTCTTTTGGTGGAAGACAATCCACCCGATGCTTTTCTGTTCGCAGAAGCCGCTCGCCGCGGTGGCTTGAACGTTGAAATCGATCAGTGCCCTGATGGGGAGCAGTTTCTCCAGCGCATTCGCGGGCACAAGCTTCGCCATCGGCCCGACCTGTGCGTGATCGACCTCTCGCTTCCCAAGGTGAACGGGCTCGAACTGCTGAAGGTGATTCGTACGGTTCCTCCTCTGGAGCGCGTACCCATTATGGTGTTGACGTCATCGCGTTCCCCTCAGGACAAGCAGGAATGTCTGGACCTGGGCGCGAACGCGTTTGTCACCAAGCCGACCGGCTTTGACGATTTCGTGAATGTTGTGGGTTCTGCGATTCGTTCAGCGCTGGTGGGCGAGTTCGCGTTACAGCGCCTCGCCGCCATCATCGAATCATCGCAGGACGCCATCATCAGTATGTCGATGGATGGCGTGGTACAAAGCTGGAATTCCGGCGCGACGGAAATCTACGGCTACACCGCCGAGGAGATGATCGGCCGGCAGATCACGGTTCTGCTCCAGAAGGAGCGTATCGATGAAGAGGCAGAAATTCGCCGAAGAGTGGAGCGCGGCGAGTCGGTCCGGCACTTTGAAACCGTGCGCATCCGCAAAGACGGACATGAGATCTTCGTATCCCTGACGGTTTCCCCGTTGGTCAACGGCCGGGGACTCACCGTTGGGCTGTCCCATATCGCGCGCGATATTACGTCCACCAAAGCGGCCGAGGAGCACATGCGCCAACGCCAGAAACTCGAAAGCCTGGGGATCCTTGCCGGCGGCGTTGCGCACGATTTCAACAATCTGCTGACAGGAATTCTGGGGAACGCGAGCATGCTTCTGGATACCGGAAGCATCGCGACCGAAGATCAGCCGTTTCTATTAGCGATTCTCAAAGCCGCGGAACGCGCCGCGGGGTTGACCCGTCAGTTGCTGGCGTATGCCGGGAAGGGGCGCTTTGTTACCGCCCCCGTAAATCTCTCCGAGCTCACCGCTGAAACCAGCAATCTGGTCGAAAATCTGATTCCCCCGGGAGCGATTCTGCAACTCGATCTCTGCGACGATCTTCCCTGCATCGCCGCGGATAGCGGACAACTGCAGCAGGTGATCATGAACCTGATCATTAATGCTGCGGAGGCGATTGGAGACGATCGATCCGGCACCGTGCGGATCGCCACCAGCGTCCGGCATATAGATGAGTCATTCCTCCGGACCGGCTGGAGCAGAGATGATCTGGTTTCAGGCCGGTATGTTGCGCTGGAGGTCGTCGATACGGGATGCGGTATGTCCGAGTCCGTACTTTCTAAAATTTTCGATCCATTCTTCAGCACCAAATTCGCCGGCCGTGGCTTAGGTTTAGCGGCCGTGTTGGGCATTGTGCAGAGCCACGCCGGAGCTCTGAAGGTGTCGAGCATCGCGGGCACGGGGAGCACATTCGAGCTCCTGTTCCCCGCCATTGAGGCGCGGCCACTCGCGCGCGTCGCGGAACCGCAGTCGTTCGAAGCGCAGTGTTCGGGCGCCATCCTGGTGGTGGACGACGAAGAACTCATCCGGGACTTCGCCCGGAGCGCGCTTCAAGCATCGGGATACAGGGTGATCCTCGCCACCAACGGTGCGGAGGCGGTCGAAACCGTTCGCGCGGCTCCCGATGAGATCGCGCTGGTCTTGCTGGATCTGAAGATGCCGGTGATGGGCGGCGAGGAAGCGTTTCGCGAACTGCGCACCATCCGGCCAGCGCTTCGCGTGCTGCTGTCGAGCGGCTTCGATGAGATCGCCGCGATTGGAAGCCTTACCGATGACGGTTTGGCTGGATTTCTCCAAAAGCCTTACTCCGTCGCTCAACTGACTCACAAAATCAGAATCGCGCTCGACTCCCCAACTCCCGGCGCCTGATCTCAGCATTAATTCGTCGCCTGCCTGAAGCAGCACACCCGGACTGCACCGCATCCGAGAATGAATTATGGCTGGTTTCACGAGACCCCCATGCGACCAGGGTGCGATGCTCGCGGGTGCATGCGAACGGCCCGTCAGGACTAACGGCGGCTGGATCCTCGCCGCGACGATCCTGGGTTCGAGCATGGCATTCATCGACGGCACCGTCGTCAACGTAGCCCTGCCGGCGCTTCAAGCGGATCTGCGGGCTGGCATCGGGGACATCCAATGGGTTGTGGAGTCGTATGCGCTGTTTCTCGCAGCGCTGCTCCTGATCGGCGGCTCTTTGGGTGATTTGTACGGCCGCCGCAGGATCTTCGTGACCGGTGTCGCGCTGTTCACCGTGTCCTCGATCTGGTGCGGACTGGCGCCCACCATCCGCCAGTTGATCCTCGCCCGGGCAGTTCAGGGAATCGGCGGAGCCCTGCTGGTCCCCGGCAGCCTGGCTCTGATCAGCGCTCATTTTGCTGAGCAGGAACGTGGTCGCGCCATCGGGACCTGGTCCGGCTTTACGTCGATCACTGCCGCTGTCGGTCCGGTGCTTGGCGGATGGTTTACCGAACACGGCTCGTGGAGATGGGTATTCTTCATCAACGTTCCATTGGGACTCGCCGTGATTTTGCTCGGCTTATGGAAACTTCCGGAAAGCAGGGCGAATAACCAGGAGCAACGGTTAGACTGGCCGGGTGGCCTGCTGGCTACCGTCGGCTTCGGCGGAATCGTATTCGCTCTCATCGAGTCTTCGGCTCTCGCGGGGACGATCGGGGCGATCGCCATCATCGCGCTGCCTTTTTGGGAGGCGAAATCGCCGTCCCCGATGCTCCCGCTCCGCTTATTCCGCTCCGCCAACTTCAGTGGCGCGAATCTCCTCACACTTTTCCTTTACGCCGCCCTGAGCGGGATGTTGTTCTTTTTTCCGCTGGATTTGATCCAGGTGCAAGGTTATTCGGCGACAAAAGCCGGCGCGGCGCTTCTGCCTTTCATCCTGCTCATGTTCCTGTTGTCGCGTTGGTCTGGAGGGCTGTTGGATCGTTATGGGGCCAAGCGTCCATTGCTGGTCGGTCCGCTAATTGCAGCCTGCGGATTTGCTCTGTTCACCAGACCAGGCATCGGCGGCTCGTATTGGACCACGTTTTTCCCAGCGGTGCTGGTATTGGGATTTGGAATGGCGATCAGTGTGGCGCCGCTGACAACAACGGTGATGAATGCCGTGGAGCAAAATTACGCGGGAACCGCCTCCGGGATTAACAACGCGGTCTCGCGCGTCGCCGGGCTCCTGGCGGTGGCCGTTTTCGGAGTACTGCTCAGCGCCGTCTTTCAAACTGACCTGGCAGCGCGACTCGATAGGAGCACCGTGCCTCCGCAGGTGCGGGCGGATTTAGAAGCTCAGCGATCGAAGCTCGCCGCCGCCGAAACGAGCGATCCTCAGGGACGCCAGGCGATTAAGGAAGCCTTTGTCCACGGATACCGCGCCGTGTTGTGGGTCGCGGCGGGCCTTGCGCTGGTCAGCTCCTTGAGCGCCGCCGTAATGATATCGACCGAGAAGTAATCCTCAGGGTTGAGAATGTTTCGAATTTAGCGCTTTCTGAATCAGGGCGACTGCGGTTGGTTTCGGCTCCGGCGGAACACCGCCGATAAAAACGCCCTGCGCCCAGTCCAGGGGAGTTCGCCCCTCGTTATCTTTCACGTCCAGCCGGGCGCCATTCTGCACCAGCAATTCGAGGATATCGTCCGAGCCACGGTTCGCGGCTCCGATCACCGCGGTGACTCCCATCGAATTGGCGACATTCACATCTGCGCCTTTTTCGAGGCATAGCTTCACAGCTGCGAACAGCGATTCCTTCGACTCGGTGTAGGTCTGTTCGACGAACCAGTTCACTCCCGCGGCCGCCATCAATGCTGTGGTATTCGCAAACGTCCTGATATTCGGATCGGCGCCTTTATCGAGCAGCATGCGCATGACTGTGATATCCCCCGCCAGCGCGGCGCGCAGGAACGGAGTCTGTCCGGTGAAGTCCACCCAGGAGTGATCGCTGCCGATCGGCAAAATCCATCTTCGAATCGGGGGCACTTCGGTGGTTCGCGCATTCACGTTCGCGTCGCGGGCCAGAAGGGCCTTGATCAGTTCCAACGCAGCGGGGCGATCGATCCCGTTGCTGCCGGATTTGTCGAACTCCAGATTCCTGATCTCCACGGCAGCCCATAGCGGAGTGCGGCCCCAGAAGTCAGCCGCGTTTACGTCGGCTCCGCGCTCCACCAGAAACGCCGCAACGTCGATGTGGTCGTTAGTGATGGCCATCAGCAACGGAGTAATCTTATTTGCCTCGGCCTGGTTCAGATCGGCGCCCGCTGCCGCGAGCATCCGCGCCACTTCCAGCTGTCCGTCGCGCGCAGCGTAGGACAGCGCGGTCATTCCACCGGGCGTCGGATCCTGAATCCCGCGGTCCGGCCAGCCGCCGCGAACGATTCCCACCCCATGCGAGCTCTTTTCAGAATTGGGCGCTCGCCACGGCGGTCTCGTTCCCATCCGCGTGCGCGCATTGAGCTCCGCGCCATGAGCGAGCAGCAAGCGAACGGAGTCCGGTTGGTTTTCGCGAACGGCCCACATGAGCGCGGTTTGCTGTAGCTCCTGATCCTTAAGGTTAACCTTGGCGCCGCGATCGAGAAGCGCTTTTACGGCTTCCGAGCCACCCTCGGTGCGCGCAGCCATCATCAGTGCAGTCGCTCCCCTCGCGTCCACTGCGTTGGGATCCGCGCCGGCGTCCAAGAGCTTCCTCACGATGGCGGCGTTGGCGTTGGTACAGGCGATAAACAAAGGCGCAACGCCGTAAGCGTTGACGGCGTTCACATCAGCACCCGCGCGAATGATTCGCGCGACGCCTTCGAGATCGTCCTGCCGGACCGCATCCTGTAGCGCCGGGGCGCCACTGGATACAGAAATATCAATATCGGCGCCGAACGCGCCGCAACACAGGAGCACAGCCGCGGCAAAAGGTCGCATAGACATTCAGGCTCCTTTCCCTGGCATCAATTGTAATGTCTTCTCGCACGTAAAGAAAGCTCCCCGCGCGCCCCGAACCGGCTCCAGGATATTTGGCCGCGCCGCGGTGTAGGTAATCGGCTAACGGCGATCCGGAAGCGCGAACACATACAGCGCATTCCCGGTGGCGGGATAGTGCAGATCCGGCGCCACGACTCCGGGGACAGCGCGCGGGCTGCCTCCACCATTGCTGGTCGTAACCGCCAGGAACTGTTTGCCGCCCGCGGTGAACGTCACGGGGAAGCCTTGCACAGCGGCCGGCAGCCGTGTCTCCCATAGAATGCGCCCGGTCCCGGCATCGAAGGCGCGGAACATGCGGTCCAGATCGCCCGCGAATGCCACGCCTCCGGCGGTCGAGACGACGCCGGTCAGGAACGGCGCGCGCTGTTCGTATTTCCAGATTTCGCGCATGGATCGTACATCGTAGGCCGCCAGTTTGCCGATATTGCCATTGGTCCCCGGCATCTCGAAGAAGCGACGCAGCGCGCCGTTGCCGCTGCCGCCGCCCGCGATCTTTTCGACCGCCTGTCCATTCATCTCGAGGCAGCTCTGGCTCAACGGAATAATGAGCCGGTTGCCCGGCGGATAGAACGTCATCGAGGGCCAGTTCTTGCCGCCCTCGGTTGAAGGACACGCGGTCACCCATTCGCCGACGCGCTGCTCGACGATATCGTTGCGATAGTGCGGCTCGCCCGTCACGGGATTGATGGAATCGTAGACATTCTGGTAGACCATTTCCTTGTGACCGAGGTATTTCCCGGTCTTTCGGTCGAGCTTCCACAGAATGCCGGCCTTGCCTGCGCTGAAAACGAAGTTCTGACCCTGGTCGTCCACCAGCACGCGCTCGAAAACTTCGTCGAGATCGAGCGTCTCGCCTGGAGCATGACTGTGATACCAGGCCAGCTTCCCGGTATCCGCATTGAGCGCTACCGTGGAGTTTCCATATAACGTCGCGCCATTGCCGGAACCGCGGCTCACCCGCATCCAGGGCTTGGCCTGCGCGGTCCCCCAGTAGGTCAGGTTCAATTCCGGATCGTAGCTTCCGGTGATCCACGTCTCGGTCCCCGCGCGGAAGGTATTCGAAAGCGTCCCCCAGGTGTCGCCACCGGGTTCGCCTTCGAGCGCTACGGTTCGAAAGCGCCATGCCTCTTTCCCGGTCTTGGCGTCATAGGCGCTGATGAAGCATTTCTCCTCCCGGTAACTCGCGCAGGAGTCGCGCCCGAGACCTTCGATCACTTTGCCCTTGGCGACAATCGGGCCGCTGGTCTCGGCGTACTCGCCTTTGCCGCGGTCGCCGATCGTGGTATCCCAGATCACCTTGCCATTGCGGGCGTCGAAGGCCATGAGATGCGCCTCCGCCGTCGCGACGAAAATCTTGTCTTCGTAGATCGCGATCCCCCGCATCGCGGGAGCCGTAGGCAAAGAGCCGTAGCGATTCTCCCAGATCAGGTCGCCGGTTTTCGCGTCGAGCGCCTGCAGGACCATCCCGGCATTGTTCACGTACAACACGCCGTTATGGACGATGGGCGCGGGCTGATTCCCGTTGCTGGCGCCTTCCTGCATGGCCCAGCTCCAGACCAGACGCAGGTTGTTGACGTTCTGCGCCGTGATCTGATTCAGCGGGCTGTAATACGTCGCCTTGTAATCCCGGCGGATCATCAGCCAGTCGCCGGGATCCGGATTCCGCAGCGCGGCGTCGGTGACCGGGACGTAGTTCTTCACGTCGCCCGCCACTGTGATTCCGCGGGGCGCTTGCCGGGCCTGCGTCTCCGGTTTCGCCGCTTGAACCGTGGGGGGCGCAGCGCCGGGCTGCAGGTACGCCGCGCGTTGCCCGGTCGCCACGCTGCGAATCGATACCTTCGAATCCATCGCGAGAGCCCTGTCGCCGGGCCGCGCGCTGTTGGCATCCAGGATGTATGCCGCGAGACTCGCGTAGCTCTGGTCCGGGAGCGACCCGCCGGCACCAGGAGGCATAGTCGCCCGCATGAAGTTGATCAAGTCGCCTGCGGTTTTATCGCCCCACTGGCTGATGAAGGTTGCGCCCGCCAGTTGTGGCCCTTCGCGTCCGGAGAGATCCGGGGCGTGGCACGACGCGCAGTTGGTTTGATACGCCGCTCGACCGGCCGAGGCTTGCGCCGCGGTATAGGAACCGGCAGGACCCTGGGCTCCGATCACTCCGCACGCGACGACAATCGCCGCCACCGTTGCACCGGCATTTCTGCCGGTGATGATCTTTGTCAGCATCCTGCTAACTTATCAGTCGCAGGCGTCGGTGATGCAGACGGCTTCGAGGGTACGGCCGACCGGAGGAGCCGGCAGACCGGCGGCGATCATCAATTTGCGCAGCAGAAGTCCGGTCTCCGGATGCGGAATCGCGGATTGCACGCCCACGCGGACCAGACCGTCTGCGTAATCCACGGGTAGCCAGGTATGAGCCGCAAGCTGCTGGCTGCCGCGGTTGTCCGTGTTTCCGTAATCCCGGATGTCCATGCGCGCGCCGTGATCGACCAGCACCTGCACGACATCGGGACGGCCCTTATGCGCCGCGCCATGCAGCGCAACCCGTCCGGTTTGCGCCTGTTCATTGGGGTCGAGCCCGAGATCCAGCAGCATTTTCACGGCTTCCAGCGTGTCCTGCTGCGACCATTCATAGGTGATTCCTTCCACCCAGCCGATACCGGCGGCCACTTGCAGAGCCGATACTCCAAAGTTGGTTTCGATCTTCGGGTCGGCGCCGTGCTCAAGCAGATATTTCATCAGCTTGATATCGCCGGACTGAGACGCGCGCAGGAAGGCGGTCGCGCCATTCTCATCCAGCCATTGATTGGTGAAAACGGTCCGCGTTTCGGTGCTGTCCTTCATCCGGGCGTTTACATTCGCGCCCTTTTCCACCAGGAGCTTGATGAAATCGAAATGATCCATGTCGCCCTTGCGGACCGGATAGTCCCCGGATTCGATATTGCGGTTATCGGTGGCGAGATATAGCGGCGTCCACCCACCCTTGTTGGTGAGATTCACATCCGCGCCGTGCTCAATCAGAAATGCTCCCAGCTTGTAGAACCGGTTTTGCGTGGCGACCAGCAGGGGACTCCACCCGTAGCCGGTAACTCCGTTGACGTCCGCGCCGGCCGCCAGCAGAACTTTGACGGATTCGATATCGTTCGAGCGTGCCGCAAATGCAAGCGGCGTGAGCGCCCCTCCATCATTCGGTTCCTGGCGTCTGCGGGGAGATGCTAATGCCGTGAAATCATCCTGGTCGGCGTCGTCCCCGTCGGCCACGGCCGGAGCTGGAGTAGCTCGGCCACGCGTGTTCGCGCCTCCGCCCAGGTTTTTGTCGACCAGATTTTCCAAACTTCCGGTCGATTTCCCGGCCTTCAGCGCCGTAGCCAGAGCCGCGACCTGCTTACGCGGATCGTTCGATTTTCCCAAGGCCGGGCCACGTCCGCGCGGCGCCGGATTCGAGCGGGCCTTGATGTCCGCTCCGTATTCGATCAGAAGCGCGATCGCAGCCGCATGCCCTTCATCCGCGGCCCACATCAGCGGAGTGGTCCCGCGCAAGGTTTCCTTCGCGTTCACGTTCGCGCCGTGAGCCAGCAAGACTTTTATCGCGTCGACTTTCCCGGTTCGCGACGCAATCATCAGCGGCGATCTTCCCAGCGGAAGCTTTTCATTCGCGTCGGCGCCGCCCTTGAGCAGCGCTTCAATGATAGGAGCGTCGCCGTTGATGCTCGCCAGCCACAGCGGAGTGGATCCTTCCTGGTTCGCGGCCTTGGTATTGGCGCCCGCTTTAATCAGCGTGTCCACCATTTCCTTGTCGCCGCGATATACGGCCCAGTGGAGCGCGGTGGTGCCGTCCGCATCCGCCGCGTTTACATCCGCGCGCTGCTGCAGCGCCACATTTAGCGCAGCTTTATCTCCATGGATTGCGGCATCCAGGACGTCGGTGCGCCCGGCACCGAGCGCGACGACACCCGCGAGCACCGCTGCAAATACAACGAATCGTATGTGTCGCTTCATATTTTTAGAGGCTCTCCAGCCGGCCGGTGCTGTCGCCGATGCTGTCCTGATGGATGTCGAATTTCTCGAGCAAGGTCAATAAGAGATTGCCGGTGGGTACGGTTTTGGTGGGATACGTAAGGTGCCGCCCGCCTTTGACTCTTCCGTTCAATCCGCCAATCAGGACATGAGGCACATCGTAATGCACGTGCTGATTCGAATTTCCCATGTTGCTCCCATACAGGACCAGCGAATGATCGAGCAGGGTGCCGTCGCCCTCGGGCGTCTTGGCCAGATTGGCGACCAGATGGGCCAGCATCTTGACGTGATACTGATTGATCTTCGCGAGATCGGCGATTCGTTTCGGATCTTCGCCGTGATGCGATCCGCCGTGGAACGCCACCGTGGGCGCTTCGCTTTCGGGATAGGTGCGCCCGGTGAGGTCGCGCGCGAACAGCAGCGTTCCGACGCGGGTAATATCCGCCTTGAACGAAAGGGCCAGCAGGTCGAATTGCAGCTTGATGTGCTCGTCGAAGGTTTGCGGCACACCTACCGGCACGCTCATGTCGGTCGGGGCAACGGTCGAGGCTTTCATCGCGATCTGCAGACGGCGTTCGATCTCGCGAACATCATCCGTATACTCATCCAGGCGGAGCCGGTCATCGGCGCCGACCTGATTACGAAGCCGCGCGAGACTCCCGGTCAGGGAATCGAGGATGCTGCTGTCGCGCTTGCGCCGCGCCGCGCGCTGTTCCACCGTGCTGCCGTCCCCGAACATCCGCTGGAACACGACTTGAGGGTTCAGCTCCATGGGCAGCGGCTGCGTGGGCGACGACCATGAAATCGAATTGGTGTACGCGCAGCTATAGCCTTCGCCGCAGTTGCTCGAATTCGCCCCTGGATCTTCGACCGCGAGCTGCAGCGATGGCAGCAGGTTCTCTCCGCCGATCTTCTGCGCGATCATCTGGTCAATCGTCGTGCCGTTATAGATGTCCGCGCCGGCAGTTTTCTTGGGCTTGTCCGCGCACAGAAACGCGGAGGCAACCCAATGATCCGCACCGGTCGCGCCGGGAGGCGGTTCGGCCGAGCGAGCATGCAGCCCGCTCACGATCACCGTGTGATCCCGGAACGGTTCGAGCGACTTCCAATTGAACGGAAGAACGGCGTCCAGGGGACCTTCCTTATCGGGGACCCAGTAACCGGGCGCCATCCCGTGGCATACAAAGCAGCCGACGAATCGGGGTTTGGGGGCGGCCGCGGTTTGCGCCAGCGCCGTGGAGGCTGGAATCATCGCGTCGAGCAGCGGCAGCGCCAGAGTCGTCCCTGCCGCGCGTAAAACCGTCCGCCGTGAAATGTGTTTCTTGGATATGAACATCTGCGTTATTTCTCCCGATTTGCCGCCGCAACCGTCTTGGAAGCGGCAGGTTTCATGTTCATCTGGAACGCCGGGCTCTTGACGATACCCAGCACTAATGATGAGAACCGATATTTGGCCGGCGCCGACTGCCGCACGATCGAACGCAGCATCGGCATGTCCTCGTATTCAACGCCGCGGCCGAGCGCGTAAGTGAGCAGCTTCTCGGTCACCACGCGTTCGAACTGATCGGAATAGCGAACCAGGACATTACGCAGGCTCACTACGCCATCCAGCTTGGTGCCGTCTACCAGCACGCCGGTCGCATCGATGGGCGAGCCTTCGTCCTGCGTGCGCCAGGCCGCCACGGCGTCGAAGTTTTCGAGCGCCAGCCCGATCGGTTCGAAAATCGCATGGCAGGATGCGCAAGCCGGATTGGTGTGATGCGCTTCCATGGTCTGGCGCATCGTCGGCGCTTTCGCATTACCGGTGGAATCCACCGGCTGTTCCTTGATCGCAGGCACATTCGGCGGCGGATCCGGCGGGCTGACGCCCAGGAAAGTTTGCAGGAACCATTTGCCCCGAGTCACCGGCGAAGTGCGAGCCGCGGCGGAGGTCACCGTCATCAGCGCGCCTTTGCCCAGCAGCCCGCGGCGCATATCCAGATCCGGTCCCAGGGTGACGCGGCGGAATTGCGGACCATAGACGTTCGGCATCCCGTAGTGTTTCGCCAGCCGCTCGTTCACGAACGTATAATCCGCCGTCAGCAGGTCCAAAACGCTGCGGTCCTCGTGGACGACGCTTCCGAAGAACAGCTCCACTTCCCGCTGGAACGCGATCCGCAGGTTGTCGTCAAAATCGGGGAAGAGATTCACGACGCGCTCGCTGGTTTGCATCGAGCGCACGCTCAACCATTGCCCGGTGAAGTTGGCGACCAGAGCGTCCGAGCGCGGATCCGCAAGCATGCGCTTGACCTGCTGCTCCAGGACGGCGGGATCTTTAAGCTTGCCCTGCGCGGCGAGATCGATCAGCTGATCGTCCGGAACGCTGCTCCACAGGAAAAACGACAGCCGCGAAGCTAGGTCGAGATCGCTGATGCGATAGCTTTTTCCGGCGGCGACTCCGGCAGGCTCCGCTTCTCCGCGATACACAAATTCGGGATCCGCGAGCACGCGCTGCAGGATGGCTTCGACGCCGTCGTCGAAACTTCCACCCTCGCTGCGGCCCTGCTGGTAGAACCTCGTTAAAAGATCCAGGTCCGAAGGCGCAGCCGGGCGGCGGAACGCGTGCTTCACGAGCGCTGAAGCAATCGTCCGCGCGCACGCCTCTTCGTCCTTAGCTGCTGCAGGACGGCACACAAAGATTTTTTTGCGGCTGGCGGTGTCGCTCGCGCCCGCGGCGTTGTATGGGCCCTCGATCCACACCTGGCCGATATGCGGATAGAACAGAAATCCCGGAATCGACCCGGGCGTATTCATGGTCCGCTCAAACGGCCGATTCAGCTCGCTGCCGGGTATGTCATTGGTCGCAAGGAAGGTCACACCCACGGTATGCAGGCCCGCTTTAACGGGAATGCGTGGAGTTGCCTTGCCGTTGCCGGTGGTGTTGGCAATTTCTTTATCCCAGTCAAACAGTTTGACGCGCTGGCCGTCGATGGTGACCTCGAGTTTCTCGCCTTTGACTCCGCCCAGCACGGCCTGGAAGTAGCCCGTGACGCCCTTCACCCTGAAGGTATATTCGGCGTCCGCCGGGAACTGATATTTGATCAGGATTCCGCCGCGGGTTCCGAACGGGAGCCCTTCAATGTGATGGTTCTGTGCGGTGTCTCCTGGAACCTCAAACACAGCCTGCGTGGAAGCGGTGACATCGCCGATCGCAAGCCGGCTGATTTTTCCGGCAGCCGACAGATATGCCTCCATCAGCGCCGGCGACATCTTCAGCGCTCCCGCGATATTGTCGAACCCACTGGTCGAATCGTCCGGCGGCAGGAACTTGGTGGCGTCTACTTCGAGTCCCAGGACGTCCCGGATCGCGTTGGTGTATTCGGTGCGATTCAGGCGATGCAGCCCCGGCGGGGGAAGATGAGTGACCGCGCTGCGGTCCAGTTCATTCTCCATCCAAGTGATCAGCTTCTCGCGCGCGGCCGCATCGGGACGCGGCAATCCGGTCGGAGGCATCATGCCCGCGCGGAGCTTTCGGACCACCTTCTCGCCGATTTCCGCATGCTCCCCAAGGCGTTCCAGATCCAGCTTGTCAAGCTGCAGGTTGGCGGTCTTGAGTTTGGCGTTGTGGCAACCGGCGCAATACTTGTCGATAACAGCGCGCTGGGCGCCCGCATCCGCCGCATTCGGCGTCTGGCCGCAAACCACTGCTATCGATAAGAGCGCCGCACAGATGTTGTAGCGAAGTCTCGTGTTCAAAGGTTCCCCTCCGCCGGGAATTGGCGTTCTTCGGACATAATCCGGACCAGGTTGATCATATCATTTTTAGGGGTTTTATAGGTCATGCATGCAACCCGGGCGGGAGCAGCTCGCGCCGCGGGGAAGCATTCCTTATAATGCTTTACGAAGGGGCGTGGAAACGTGAAGATTACGGTTTACGTGCTGTTGTCCGTTTGGCCGGTTGGGCGGCGGCCGTGCCCAACCATCAGACCGACGTGGTCGACACTTCCAAGGGCCCGCTTCGCGTGACGCCGCTTTATCACGGAAGCGCGATGCTCGAATTCGCGGGCAAAATCATTCACGTGGATCCCTGGAGCCAGGCGGACTACACGGGCCTGCCGCAGGCCGACATGATTCTGATCACCCACACGCATGCGGATCATATGGATCCCGAGATGATCAAAAAGCTCCGCAAAGAATCGACGGTAGTGGTTACCTCCGAGGCTGTGAACGATACGCTGAACGGCTGCTGCGGGGATCCAGCCACGCTGCGCAATGGCGAGAAAAAGAGCTTTCTCGATATCGAGATCGAGGCCGTGCCCATGTACAACCTGGTTTTCGGACCCTCGGCGGGAAAGCCCTGGCACCACAAGGGCATTGGCAACGGGTACATCCTGAGTTTCGGCGCGACGCGCGTGTATTTTTCGGGCGATACCGAGTGCGTCCCTGAGATGAAGGCCCTGAAGAATATTTCGATCGCCTTCGTGGCGATGAATCCGCCGCGGACCATGCCGGTCACCGAGGCGGCTGCGTGCGTCAAGGAATTCCGGCCGAAGATCGTGTATCCGTATCACTACCGCGGCCAGAACACATCCGAGTTTGCAGACGCGCTGAAGAGCACCCCCGGGATTGAAGTACGTCTGCGGAAGCTCGAAGGCGAGCCTTGATAGAAGATGCTCGTTCCCTACGGTTTCGACATCTGGTCCTGCGGCAGAAAAAATATCTCGGCGTTATTTTTTAGCGGCGCAAAATGATAATCCGTCACCAGACGCTTTCCATTCTCGGTTGCGCCTCGCGCGAAGATTCCTTGCAGGCGAACTGACTCGCTGGCCCGATTGCGCAGGATGAATTTGAGCAATGCCAGCAGAGCGCCTCTCGATCTCCAGTCGGTGGCGTAAACACCCGCGATGTAGATCCCGCTGGCGAGGTGGGAAGCCTTGCAGGCATCCTTTACCTCAATCTCGTGACCGGAACGGATCTTGCCGTCGAGAACGGCCTTGGTCCCCGCCTTGTTCAGCGAGATGAGATTCAAGAAACCGGCGAGCTTGTCGTTTTTATCGAGCAGCACGAACATGAACTCGCTGTTCTTCTTGGCATGCGCGATCATCTTTTCCCTGGCCAGGGTCCCGTGGGAAAAATCGGGTCCCATGGCTTTGTGCGCCACGCTTTCGATGTCCGACCACCGGTACTGGACCTGGCTGCCGCTCCAATACGCGGGCGTGTAGTCGCTAAAGTGAAGGAGCTGGCCGAAGCGATATTGGATGTCGCTCCACCATTTCAATGCGCCCGCGGCTGCAAGCCCGTCGCGCACGGCCCAAATCGCTTCAAACACCGCGGCGACCACGCAGATTCCGCCGAAGATCACGATCGCATGCGCGAACCGCGCCAGTTGTGGATTCAACTTTACGTCGATAAAGAGAGCGGCAATTCCAGCGCCGAGAGTTCCGGCCGCTACCAGCAGCCTTCCCCAGATATCCTTTAATACGCTTGGGAGCATCGAGAGTAAGTATTTGGTGATATCCTGCCCACAAGCCCGGAGCCACCATGGAAATCCCGGTTCAATGGATTCAAAATTCGCATCCGATCGATTTGCACGATGACGAGCGAGACCTCTGTTTCAAACAATACGGCACCGGATGGCCTGATCGGATGCCTGCCGTTGCGAAGCGAAGTCGTCATGCTGAGTTTCGAGCTTCTGCTGGTCCTGCTCATCGCTGGTAACAGTGCCGCTTACAATCGAACCTTTGGACAGGTAAAAACCTACAACATAATAACGCGCCGGGTAGCCCAATTTCTCTGGCCATTTACCTCTTTGGCGGGGCAGGCGATCTTGTCACCTGCCTCGTCGGTGGGGCAATGAGCTCGAAGCAACGTGTTTCGAGGAGTTCCGGGTCCTACAGGGCACTTACCTACCTTTCGCTTTTCGGCCTCGCGATCACGATCCCGCTGTTGCTTGTCCTCGGCGCGCTGCTGATTCAATCCGCGTCCGCGCAACGCGCGCAGCTTGAGAACCGCGTCCTGCAGGTGCTGGTCGCTTTCGTGAACGATATGGATCGCGATCTGGACCGCGACATCACCATCCTGCGCACACTGGCGACGTCGCGGGCGATCGCCGGCGCGGACTGGCCGACCTTCTACGACCAGGCAAAAGCCGGCCTGCAGGGGCGCGCATATTTGGTGCTGGTCGATTCCACTGGTCGGCAACTGGTGAATACCTACGTGCCGTACGGGCAGCAGCCCGCCATGACGGGTGATCCCGAAACAGTAAGACGCATCCTGCAATCCAAAGCGCCGGTTGTTTCCAATTTCTTTGTGAGCCTGGTGGTCAATAAACCCGTCTTCAACGTGTCCATTCCGGTTTTGCAGGACGGCCAGGTGCGCTACGTGATGAGCCTCGGTTTGCTGCCCGACGATCTGGTCGCGCTGCTGAACTCGCAAAAGCTCGAACCGGAATGGGTGACATTGATCTGGGACGCAAACGGCGTCATCATGGCCCGGTCGCGGGACAATGTGCGCTTTCTAGGCAAGCCGCTGCCGCACAACATGCGCGAGCGCGGTCCGCGCGAGGTTATCAGAACAACGAACCTCGACGGTGTCGACGTGCTGCACGCAACCGCGCGGTCGGTCGTTTCCGGCTGGGGCGTGGGAGTGAATATCCCGTACTCACTGATTACGCTGCAAATTCGCAATTCGCTGCTGTTATGGGGCGCAGTCGCGGTCCTCGCTGTTGCGATTGCGCTTTTATTGGGATTGCTGTTCGCGCGCCAGATCACGACATCGCTATCAGCGGCTGCCAGGGCCGCCGCTGCGTTTGGCCAGGGCGAACCGTTCCCGATCACAGGCTCACGTCTTAAGGAGGTTGACGCATTTCTCGCCACCCTAAAAAACGCGCAGCAAGCCAGGGAAAAATTGACGGAGCAGGTGAAGCAAAGCCGGGACTGGTTGCAAACCACACTGGCCAGCATCGGCGATGGTGTGATTGCAACCGATGAGCGCGGGCGCGTCACTTTCTTGAACCACGTATCGGAGTCACTGACCGGGTGGACCCAGCAGGAAGCGGCAGGCATTCCCCTCGAACAGATATTTGTCATCAGCAATGAACAGACTGGCGCCAAGGTCGAGAATCCGGTTGTGAAAGTATTCCGGGACGGTCGGATCGTAGCTCTCGCCAACCGTAGCAAGCTGACGGCAAGAAACGGCCGTGAAATTCCCATCGACGACAGCGCGGCTCCTATCCGGGATTCGGAAGGACGCATCTTGGGCGCGGTGCTTGTGTTCCGGGATGTTTCGGAGCGAAGGAAAGCCGAGGAAGATCTCAATGAAAGCATGCAGGCGTTGCGCCGCGTTAACGAAGACCTCAACCAGTTTGCTTTTGCCGCGAGCCACGATTTGCAAGAGCCGCTACGCATGATCACCAGCTACTCGCAGCTCCTGCTGAGAGGGTATCGGGGCCAGCTCGAGGGAGATGCCGCGATCTGCGTCCAATTCATCACCGAAGGAACCATGCGCATGCGCGGGCTGCTGGCGGACCTGCTGGCCTACACCCAACTCACGGCCGAAGCGAGACAGACGATTGAGCCGGTCGATCTCAATGAGGTTTTCCAGACAAGCATCGAAAACTGCAGGATCCCCATCGAGGAAACCGGCGCCTTGATCAGCAGCGGCCCTCTGCCCGCCGTTCTCGGCCACAAGCCGCATTTCGTCCAGCTTTTCCAAAATCTGATCAGCAACAGCCTCAAATATCGGGGCGAAAGTCCGCCGCGGATTCAAGTGTCCGCGGAAAGGCAGAATGGCCTTTGGCGCATCGCGGTTCGGGACAACGGCATGGGGATCGCTCCTGAATATCACAAGCAGATTTTTGGCGTGTTTAAGAGGCTGCACGGCAGCAGTATTGCGGGTACGGGCATCGGCCTCGCCATCTGCCAGCGGGTAATCGACCGCTATCGCGGCCAGATCTGGGTCGAGTCGCAGGTCGGCGAGGGAGCTACTTTCTACTTCACTCTCCCCGCTCGCGGCGAAGCAAGCGGCGGCGCATGATGGGTGACGCGGTTCGCATCCTGCTGGTCGAAGATAATGTTGCCGATGTTTATCTCTTCCGCATGGCCTTGCAGAACGCAGAACTGAATTTCGAGTTAACGGTCATCAAGGACGGCGGCGGCGCTATGGCGTTCGCCCGTGGCGAAGGAATGTATGCCGGCGCCCCGATTCCCGATCTCGCCTTGATCGACCTCAGTCTGCCGAAGAATGACGGCCTTCAGGTGCTCGAAGCGATGCGGGAGACCGCACGTTTTGCGGACATGCCCGTCGTGGTACTCAGCTCATCGGCTTCACCGCCCGCCCGCATCAAAGACGAGCGCTTGAGAGTAGCCCGCTATATCGTCAAGCCGCCCAACCTGGAGGAGTTTTTGCGCATCGGTACGGTATTGAAGGAAATTCTGCTCCAAAGCCAAGCCCGGCGCGCGGGGCTCTAAGAAGAAGATCGCAAAGCTAAAGTCTTTCGTCGGACACGCTAGAACCCGCCGGATTCACAGATTGCCTCCAAGGCTTCGCGCGGAGTTAGCGGCGGCTGGCCGGCCAGAGTCTGATGAAAGAAAACCGTGGACGGCGTCAGCGCTGGTATTGTGTTGACCTCGATCACGATCACGTCGCCCGAGAACCGGTGAACGAACAGGTCCATACGGGCGAATCCGGCCAGGCCCAGCAATCGTCCGATGCTGAGAACCTTTTCCTTCAACGCGGCCTGCACCGCTTCACTGATGATTTCCACCGGAGGCGGAGTGATATTGATGCCGGTGCCGCCCTGAAATTTTTCTTCCAGCGACAGAACGGTTTCCTGCGCGACCGTAATGCTGGGCGGGAGCGCGGTAAGCTCGCCGTTCACGCACAGCAGACCGTTGGTCACCTCCACCCAGTCGCGTTCGGAATCCCAGCTCAAATGTCCATCCTCGAACCGGAATTTCATGGTGTGCAGGAACGGCTCAAACAGGAGATCGACCGCGGCATGTTTCGGCAGCTCGATGATTCGGTTCTCGGCCGACAAGGCGCCGGGATACAGCCGGTCGCGTCCGCTGCGCAGGGCATCCAGGTAGACGCCTAGATCGTCCGCGCTCTGCAGCCGGGCCACGCCGGCGGAACAGCCATCGGCCCGCGGCTTGACGATGACTTCGTTGACGTTTACTTTAAGGGCGGCAAGGATCGTCTGCCAGGTTTCGCGCGTCGCCGCGCAGCTCCGCTTGAGGAAGGCGGAATGCGGCAGCATGTATTTGGTCAGAGACGAAATCCCCGGTAGGGACGCTTCGACGATCTGCCGGCCTGTCTCCCATTTGTCGATGCAGATTGACGATGCGCGCGAACCCGATCCGGTGAACCTGGTCCCGTGATCCTCAAGGATCGCCTGGAGCGAGCCATCTTCACCGATCCCGCCATGCAGCGCGATGAAAACCGGATATCCTTCGGCCGCGACTTCTTCCAATGTTTTCGGGGATCCGGAATCGACGCTGGTCATGGCCGTGATGCCCAGTTCACCCGCGACCCGCAGGCGAAGTTTCGATGCGTCTTCTTGAAGGCGGCCCTGTTCCGCATAGGCGCTGATTTCGCGAACCGTGTGGAACAGATGCATGTGATACGGGAGCCGCCATACCCGCAATTCCGCGTCGACAAAACGCGGCACCGGTTCGTAACGTGTGGATTGAAGCAGCCGCTGCCATACATTCGTGCCGCTCATCACGGACACGTTGGCTTCCGCTGTTCTGCCGCCGAACAGCACATTAACCTTGCTGCGATTGGAGCGTGGATGCTGGACCAGTTTCAGCGGAATCCCGTAGCGGCTCGCGGCGGAGCCGAGAATATATCGTACGGTGTCTTCGTGACTTAGGCCGCAGAATGCGGTTTGAATAAATAGGAAGCTATTCTGCTCGAGGCCGCTCGCGAGGTTGAAATCCGTGAAGACGATCTCGCCGGAATTGAGAACCCACCCGTCGATTCGCGCCACATCCCGCAGCTCGAAATGTTGGAACAGCCATTTCGCCTGGGCTCGAATGGCGTCGATGGTGCTGCTTCCGAATTCCGGCGGGATCAGATAGCTCGAGTCCTCGCTGGGAAGGTATTTCGTGCGGTAGTCGTGAATCCCATGGATCGCGCGGTTGAGGCGCACCTGGACCGGCACGAGCGGAACCGGTTCGCCGGCCGCGTTCGCCACGATGACAATCGTGAACTCGTGACCGCGGCAGAACGGCTCGACTACAATTCTGGGGTGTCGCGACAACAATTCGAGACACGCCGCATCGAACTCGGATGAAGTATGCGCGGGAATAACGTCGATGCTCGATCCGGACCTGGCCGGCTTGACCACCACCGGGTATCCACTGCGGCTCTCGATCCGCGCCTGTATGACTGCGATGTCGGACGGCTCTTCGATGAGCTCCATATCCAGCGCTTGCACGCCCGATTTTCGCATGCGCCGGTTTGCCAGGTATTTGTCGAAAGCGCCCGCGGCTGCATGGGAACCCGTACCGATAAACCGCGCGCCGGCCTTCTCGAGCAATCGCTGGAGTTCGCCGCCCTCGCCGAATTCTCCATGAACTGCGGGGAAAACCAGATCCGATTCCGCCACATGCCGGGCGAACTCTTCCTCGGAAAGCGGGTGTCCGACCGCGCCCAGTTTGAATTCGAAATCCAAGGGTGTATTGGAGTACAGCGAATCCAGCTTTACAAGGAACGGGCGGTTTTCGTGATCGAAGAAAATCGGTTCGACTCGATCCACCTGATCGCGCAGAACATCGCTGAGCGATCGCGCTGAATTGATCGAGATTCCCTTTTCCGGCGAGTTGCCGCCAAACAGAACGCTTACTTTCACTAGGCTTAGGAGGCTCGACGAGCGCCACTCATGGGTCGGAAGGAGAGGCGGTTAATCACCCTCGTAAGCGAGTTTATCACGGGCGATCGGCAGCCCTTCTAATGCTTCGTGCGGCGCGTTACATCCACGGACTTCACGTCGCCGCTGGTGGGACTCACCGCGCACGTGAAATCGAAAACCGCCAGACGATTTCGTTCGTCGATTCCCTGGATATTGCCGGTCACGAAATCACCGGCGCCTTCGCGCTTGCCGGTTTGAATCGACTGGAAGTTGGCGTTCGCGTAGCCTTCGATACTCAACCGGTCCTTCACCGAGTTCTGACACGCCTGCACGATCTGGTCCGAGTTGACGGTCGTCTTCGGCGGAATACCGCTCGTGTTATTCGGCAGATCGATTTGCGCCGCGCTGATGCTGCCGCGCGTGAGATCGGCCGCGCAGGAGAATGGATAGCTCACCGCCGCTCCGGCAGCCGGCTGTAATTCGAGCACTCCGGTAACCTGTCCGGTCGCGCCCGGCGCATCGTTCGAATGTGTTTCGTTGAGATGTGTGTCGCGGAACGAGATATTCGCATTATGAAAATGGTCCACCGCTTGTTCCCGGACCGCCTGCTGGCAGACTTTGGTCGCCTCCTCGGGAGCGTAGCGGTCGCCTTGCTGCTGCGTCAAAGGATATGGACCAGGAGCGCCCCACGATATATCAAACGAATAAGTGTCGAGACCGCGATCCGGATCGTCGATCCGTATGAGCGCGGATCCGTCCGTTTGCGGAGCGTGCAGCAGCTCCAGTTTTCCGCGGCCGCCGGTACTCAGAAATTTGAAATCCTTCGGATTCGCCGGCACCGGACCGGTGCACTGGAAACGCCGCAACTCCGGCGGACCACCGCTTGAGGATTGAATCGACGCCGTGTCTCTTCGGATTTCGATTTGCGCGTTTTCATCGACCGTAATCTGGACCGTGCAGTGGCCTCGATCCGCCTCCGCTCCGCTGATGAGTTCGGCTTTTTTGCGGATGGCTTGAGCGTCCAATGAGCACGTCCAGGCCCACATCAGCGCTAAAGACAAAAGTACGCGGTTGTGCATATGAGGCTCCTGGCCAGGATATTGCACTTCGCGTACCAGTTCTTAACGTCAAACGCGCGACCGCGACGCTTCCGGCTCGATGTAGATTCGCTTTAAATCCGGAAAACGTTTCCGAATGCGATCCTTGATCTGCGTCCATCAATCGTTTCGCGATCAGCGCGGTACAGCGCTGCTTCGGGGCGCCGCTTCACAACATCAGAAGTGGCAATCCGGCTGCCATCGCTTCCTGCCGTGATGTTAGTTTGAACCGAGATCGCCGGGCACGGTGCCTTCAAGGATGAACGCATTCAACCGCCGGAGTGCGGTCATCAAATCATGGCGCGCTCGCGCGTAGTCTCGAGACGCATTTACGATCCGCAGGGATCCATCCTCGGATGCCAATTCAGCGCGGGTCTCGTCACTGACTTCGTCGAAATCTGCGGACGCCTTGTCGAGCCGTTGTTTTGCCTCTGCGACTTCATCCTTTAAGGCGTCATGGATGCTCTTTTGCGCGATTTGCTCGACCGCGAACTGCTGAACCATAGTTGCTCCCGCTTTGGTGGATGTGTTCCGACCGTTAGAGTCATTCCATGGCCGGGCGTTACGGTGAAACGGCGCGTTGCGTATGCCCTATCGCGCTTCTCCTATCGCTTCTGTAGTGATAGAATCGAGCCGGTCTGGTACGCACGTTACGAGCCTGTAACAGGAGAACCCGCATGAGCCCTCGATTGATCGCAGCAGCCGTAGTATTTGCCGCGACATCCCTTTCCGTGGTGGGGCAAACCTCACCCGCGACAAAGAGCGGAGCTTCGAAATCCAAGAGCTTCACGCCGCCCAAAACACCCTGGGGCGAACCCGATCTCCAAGGCAACTGGCCCGCCCAGTTCAACATTCCCAGGGAACGGGCGGCCAATGCCGCGGCGCTCTCGGATCAAGAAGTGGCTGCAAAAAGGGCCGAAACGGCGAAGCAGTTCGAGGCGCGGCAGCAGGCTCCCGTGAATCCGAATCGCGTCACCATCGGGCCGCCGTCCAACTGGGGCGAGATCGCTCAGCCGCATAAGCAGGCAGCTCTGGTGATCGATCCTCCGGATGGGAAGATGCCTCCCATGACGCCGCAGGCGCGCGCGATTCTTCAGGCGGAACGCGGCGGGCTGGGGCCCGGGCAGCATTTCCCGGACAAGGTGGATTCGTGGGTTGATTTCGATTACTACAGCCGCTGCATCTCGCGCGGTTTTCCGAACACGATGCTGTACACCCTGTACGATTACGGGAACGAGATCACCCAGTCTCCCGGATATGTCGTGCTGCGCGCTGAAATGGTTCACGAACAGCGCATCATCCCCACCGATGGCCGTGCGCATTACAGCAACGGCATCAAGACCTACATGGGGAATGCGGTCGGCCACTGGGAAGGCAACACCCTGGTGGTCGAGACCGTCAACCTGAAGCCGGAATCCGGTTTCGGCGGACGCTACACCGACGACGCAAAGGTCGTCGAGCGATTCACGCGGACGGCGCAGGATGAGCTCACCTGGAAGGCCACCATCAGCGATTCGAACGTTTGGACCCGGCCGTTCACGATCCAATATCCATTCAAGCTGGATCCCGAATACAAGCTGTACGAGTACGCGTGCCACGAAGGCAACTACATGATGCTCGACGCGCTGCAGGGCGCGCGCAAGCTTGAGGCGCAGGGCCTGGATACCAAAGTGGTGAGGTGAGCCGCGCAAGCATAGCAAGCCTGCCGACCCACCCCACTTGTGATTCGGCGCTCATCTTTTTTTGTAGCTGAGCTCGCCGGATTCAGTATTGAGCAGGGGAGCTTTTTGTCACGTGTCACGCCCGCGAGCCGTCACACGCTACTAACGTGAAGAAGGCGGCATGCACAGTTGAGCACGCCGCCTTGTTTATTTGCGAATTGGTCCCGGTTTATTTGTACACCGTGACCGGTATGGACATGCCGACATTCCCGGCTGCATCGTAGGCCTTGCCCTGGAGCACGTGAGCCCCAGAGGCCACCTTGCCGCCGTTGGTGTTCCATCGGACCGAGTACGGCGCGGAAGTGGCGGATCCGATCAGCGCCCCGTCAGCGTACACATCGACGCGGGTGACCCTCACGTTGTCGGATGCGCCGAGCGTGATGTTTACATTTCCGGAAATGAACGATCCCGCCGACGGAGAGATGATGCTGACCGAGGGCGGCGTAACGTCGCCCGACGGGGATCCGTTGTTGACCGTGACCACCAGCGCCGCGCTGGAGGAATTACCGGCTCCGTCCCGGGCCGTCGCGGTGAGCGTGTGAGATGTGTTGGTGGTGCTCGCGGTGTTCCACGAATAGGCGTAAGGCGCGCTCGAAACAATCGCCACCTGAACACCATCGATCAGGAACGTCACCGAGGCGACGCCGACATTATCGGAAGCGCTGGCCTGGATAGACACCGTCCCGGAAACGACACTGCCCGACGGCGACGTGATCGCGACGGTTGGCGGAGTGGTGTCGGACACAATGTTGCTGACGGTGACTCCGACGGAACTGCTGGCCGTATTTCCGGCGGCATCGCGCGCGGTCGCGCTGACCGTGTGACCGCCGTTGCCAGTCGAAGTGGTATTCCAGGAGCACGCAAACGGCGCAGCCGAGACCGTGCACTTCAGGGCTCCATCGGCGTAGAAGCTGACCGAGGAAACGCCGACATTGTCCGAAGCCGCGGCTTGAATCGTGACCGTCCCCGATACTGTCGAACCTGAAGCCGGAGAAGTCACGCTGACCACGGGAAGGGTGGTGTCAGGCACCGGATTGTTTACGGTCACCGTGACCGAGCTGCTCGTGCTGTTTCCGGCGGCATCGCGCGCAGTCGCTTTCAACGTATGGCTCGCGTTGGCTGCGGTCGTTGTGTCCCATGAGTAAGCAAACGGCGCAACCGAGCCCACCGCGACCTGGACTCCATCGACAAAGAAGGTAACCGTGCTGACGCCCACGTTATCCGACGCAGAGGCCTGCACCGCGGCCGTGCCCGAGACCGTAGCGCCGGGTCCAGGCGAGGTAATCGAGACCGTGGGTGCGGTGGTATCCGCGCTGCCGCCGGCGAGGCTTACTGCACGCGCCGCATTCACGCGTCCCCAACCGTAGCCTGTATCCCATCCGGCCGGTCCGAGATCGTCGGCCGACTGTTTCAGGAAGCTGGTCACCTGCGCGCCCGATAATGATGGATTCGCGGAGAGCACCAGTGCCGCGACTCCCGCGACAATCGGCGCCGAGAAGGACGTTCCGCAGTTGGATACATAACCGCCGCCGTTCATGGTCGTATAAATGCATCCCGGCGCAGCCAGATCTATATTGTTGCCGGTGTTCGACCACGAATACAGAACATCGTTTTGATCCGTGGCGCTTACCGTCAGGATGTACGGATTGTCCGCGGTTCCATCGAACGTGCTGTAATTACCCGCCGAAGATGTGACCACGCCTCCCTTACCCTGAAAGTATTGGGCCGCCGCGGTTACCGTCGAGCTGTCGGAAACGATGTAGCTCATATTCGCGACTCGAGCGCCGTGATCCGCGGCCCAATATACGCCATTGGCCAGCGCTGAATAGCTAGCGTAGCCCGTCGCATCGGACGCGCGGATCGGCATGATCATGCAGTTCCAGCAGACCGAGGCTACTCCCAGCCCGTTGTTGCTCATCGCGGCGATGGTGCCCGCGACCTGAGTGCCGTGCCCGTAAACGTCGCTGCTGTCGGAAGTGCCGTTATAGGTATTCCAGCCGGGGACCATCTTGGCAGCCAGATCTTCATGGCCGCCGTACACGCCGGTATCGATGACGGCGACGATGATGTTGGAGCTTCCAGTGGTGGTACTCCACGCGGCGGGAGCGGAGATTCTAGGCAGGTGCCATTCCGAGCCTGCATACAGCGGATCGTTTGGAGTCAGGTCGGCTGGGGGCACGAGCTTGTCCAGTTCCGCGAAAGCGACTTCGGGACGCGCGGCCAGTTCCTGCACCAGGGCTTCTTCATTCCCGTTGGATGGCACGGCGACGATATGCGCGCCGCGCTCATGCAATCTCCCCTGGGAGCGTCCGCGAACGCTTCCGAGCACACGCGCCGCTTGCTCGTCGGACACATCGTCGTTGAACTTTACGAGAATTCTGCCGGGAACATGTCTCAACGCCTGCCCAAATGCAGGGCGCTGCTGAGCGCTCGCCGTCGAAACCAACATTGATACCAGAACAATCGCGCCAACTACTGACCCTCGCTTACGAAACATTGCCTCTCCCGCTGCGAAATGATTCGTGGCCTCCGAACCGGCAGTTCGTACGAACTGCTGCCACTAGTGGCCACATCGACAATTCCAGCGAAGGTCTTATTTGGTGCGATCCTCATAAGCTCTCAGAACTTCCCTGAGAGAGGTACTAAGGTCTTTGAGGAAAGGGAGGATTCAATAGGGGTGGCAGAGTCCAGTAACGTGGACCCTTAACCCTCAGCGTGTTTCAAGATGATACTGACCGGCGAGGAGAATCAGTCCGCTTTGGCGGGCGGCTGAGCGGAGGCCTGTGTGGCTTGTTGCCCTTCGCGTCCGCCGAGCTGACGAATCAGAGCGACGGTGCTGTCGTGGGGAACGGGGAGACCGGCGGTGCTGCCTTTGCCCATCGCGATGTCGAGCGGGGTCAGGCCGAGTTTGGTCTTCGCCTCGAGATTTCCCCCGTGCTCGACCAGGAACTTTACCACCGAGTCGGCGCCGCGGAGGGCGGCTCCGTGCAGCGCGGTCTCGCCCCGGCCGTTGGGCTGATTAATGTCGAGATGCTGCTCGCAGGCGACCTTCAAGGCTTCGAGCGCCTCGCTCTCAGAGCCGCGCGTGTTCTTATCGCGATAGCCGACGCCGGCCGCGAACATGAGCGCCGTGTTGCCGGTCTTGGTCTCGAGCTTCGGATCCGCGCCCTGCGCCAGCAGGATGCGCATGGCTTCGGCATCGCCGCCGCGCGCCGCACGCATCAACGGAGTGGTTCCCGCATCGAGCGTGGTATCGCCCGAATCCATTCCGCTGCGTCCCGGGATTTTATCGGTGAGCGCCGCGTTCGGATTCGCGCCGTGCGCGAGAAGCGCCTTTACGATCTCAATGCTCGGAAGGGCATCGTTCTCTTTCCGCGCGGGCAGCGCCGAATAATCCTCGTTGCGGATATCGAGCGCCGCGTAGAGCGCAGTGCGGCCCTTGGAATCCGCGACGTTCGGATTCGCGCCGCGGTCCAGCAGAAACTTCGCGAAGGCGTAGTGCTTGTTCATGAGGGACACGACCAGGCCGTTCTCGCCGTCCGCATCCACCTGATTGATATCCACGCCCGCATCCAGCATGACCCTGGCGCTTTCCATATCGCCTTCACGCGCCGCGAAAAGGAACGCGGTGAATCCGCCGCGCGACATCGGCGTGACCGAGGAGGCCGCGCTGAGTTTGGGCATCTTGGTTTCGCGCTCGAAGGAATGGACCTTCCAGTCCGCGCCATGCTCCAGCAGGATCTTTACGATGGGCGCGTGGCGCTCCGACGCAGCCCACATCAAAGCCGTCTGGCCGCGATAGCTTTCCTTGGTGTTCACGTCTGCGCCGTGGGCGAGCAGGATTTTCACCGCTTCAAGATTCCCGGATCGCGCCGCCGTCATCAGCGGAGTCTCGCCATCGGCGGTGGAAGGAGCCTTGGGATCGGCGCCGGCCTTGATCAGCGCCTCAATCATCGCGGCGCTTCCGGCAGCCGCGGCTTCCGATAGCGGAGTCACGCCGTAGCGATTCGCCGCTTTGGCGTTGGCGCCGGCGCGCAGCAGAAGATTGACGGTTTCGAGATCGTTCCAGTGGGCCGCCCAGTGGAGCGCCGTGGTCCCATCCGGCTGCGCCGCGTTGACATTGGCGTGCTGCTTCAGCAGGGCGCGCAGACCCTCGCCATCCAGCTTTTCGGCGGCATCGGGCACCGTATTCGCACCGTAGGCGGCGCTAAAACTCAGAAGAACGATCGCAAGCGTCTTCATACGCTAAACCTCCGTCAACAAGCCGGTGCTGTCGCCGATGCTTGGTTCGTGAACGCCGGCCTTGTCAAGGATGGTCAGCAGCAGATTCGCCATCGGCGTGTGCTCGGGATAGACGAGATGCCGCCCGCCTTTGACCCTGCCCGCGGCTCCGCCGGCGATGAATATCGGCAAGGGCGCGTGGTTGTGAACGTTGCTGTTGCTCATGCCGCTTCCATACAGGATCAGCGAGTGGTCGAGCAAGGTGCCGTCGCCGTCCGGAGTCGCCTTTAACCGCTCCAGGAGATGTGCGACCAGGCTGACGTGATAGGTATTGATTTTCGTCAGGTTCTCGAGGCGCGCGGGGTTGTTCTGATGGTGCGAGGAGGGATGGAACCCTTCCGAAAGGCCGAGCATGGGGAAGGTCCGGTAGCTCACTTCGCGGGCCAGCATAAACGTCGAAATGCGCGTGATATCGGCCTGGAAGGAAATCGCCATCAGGTCGAACATCAGCTTGGTATGGGTTTCGTGATCGTCGGGGATGCCGCTCGGCGAGGTGGGCACTGCCAGACTGGAGTTATTGTTCTGCTTCTCGGCCAACTGAATGCGCCGCTCGATTTCACGCACGGTGTCGAGATATTCCGCGACACGGTTGCGATCGTTCGATCCGAGCCCGCCCTCGAGATGCCGCACCTGGCCGGTGATGGCGTCAAGGATGCTGCGCTCCTGCTGGATGCGATCGAGGCGCTCCGCTGCAGTTGCGCCATCGCCGAACAGACGGTCGAAAACGACACGCGGATTGATCTCCATCGGCATCGGAACCGTGGGTGTGCGCCACGAAATCGTGTTCATGTAGGCGCAGCTAAAGCCGACGTCGCAGGAACCGACCAGGCCGCTGTAATCCTCGATCGCCAGCTCGAGCGAGGGCAGGGCAGTCTGCTGCCCGATTTTCTGGGCGGCGATCTGATCGATGGTCGTGCCGGCGCGGATATCTGCGCCGTCGGTGCGCTTGGGATGAACGCCGTTCAGGAATACGGAAGGAGAGCGCGTATGGTCGCCGCCGTTGTCGCCGGGTCCGGCGGGCTCGGCATTCTTGTGCGCCAGGTTGCTGATCACGTTCACGTAATCGCGGTACGGCTCCAGCGGGGCGAGCGTCCTCGAAAGCTTGAGCGGACCTTCGGCTTCGGGAGTCCAGTTGGCCATCACGCCGCCGTGGGGGATGAAGCACAGTCCCATGCGCATTTGCGGATTCGCCGCGGTTTTCGCGAGCGGGGTCTGCGCGGGGACCATGGAATCGAGCAGCGGCAGCGCCAGAGTGACGCCGACGCCGCGCAGAAAAGTCCGGCGCGGAATATGCTTCTTCGTGATCAGCCTCATTGGACGATCTCCTTACAGGCCAGCAACAAGCGCATTCATTATCCCTCCAGCGGAGCCGGATTGGAAGGGGGGTGCTGCTCCACCGCCCCGCGTTTTTCTGTAGTGCGAAACGAACCCAGCCGGAGAGAGCTGAAACAGGCTCAATCCCTTGATGCCAGATTATCGCGCCGGGGTAGGGAGATAGATCGTGTAGGAATCGGAAATGGCGGATTCTTTGGGGGTTGGACTTATGGCACGAATGCCACTATTCCTTGGCCGGAGCTTTCACCTTCATCTCGAACGGGGTGCTCTTTACGATTCCCGCGACCAGCGCCGAGAATTTGTAGTCGCGCGCGCTCGAATCGTGCACGATTTTGCGGACCGCGGGCATATCGTAATACTCGACGCCGCGGCCGAGCGCGTAGGTCAGAAGCTTCTCGGTCATGATCCCGATGAAATTTTCCGGGCGGGCGGTCAGCATCTGGCGCAGCGCGACCGGACCGTCTACTCTGACTCCATTGAAGAGCGTTCCCGAGGGATCGATCTGGCTGCCGTCGTCGTCGCGGCGCCAGCGGCCGATCGCGTCGAAGTTTTCAAGCGAGAAGCCGATCGGGTCCATGATCTTGTGGCATCCGGCGCAGACCGCGTTGGAGCGATGCTCCTCCATGCGCTCGCGCAGCGATTTTGGCGTCGCGCCCTCGGCATTTTCCTTCAACTCCGGCACATTGGGCGGAGGCGGCTGCGGCGGCGTTCCGAGAATATTGGTCAGGATCCATTTGCCGCGCTGCACCGGCGAGGTCCGGTTGGGATACGAAGTCACCGTCAAGATGCTGGCCTGGCCGAGCAGGCCGCGGCGGGATTCGTCGGTCACCTTCACGCGCCGGAATTGGCTGCCGTACACATTCGGAATCCCGTAGTGGCGGGCCAGCCGCTCGTTGACGAAGGTGTAATCCGCGGTCATCAAGTTGAGTACGTTGCGGTCTTCATGCACGATGCTTTCAAAGAAGAGCTTGGTTTCCTGGCGCATCGCCGCGCGCAAATTGTCGTCGAAATCGGGGAACGCATCGAGATTGGGCTGAGTGGTCTTGAGGTTTCGCAGGAACAGCCACTGTTCCGCGAAATTGTCGGCCAGCGCCGCGGCGCGCGGATCGGCCAGCATCCGCTTCACCTGCTGATCGAGCACGGCAGGATCTTTCAGCTTTCCCTGCGTCGCCAGGTTCAGGAGCTGATCGTCGGGGATCGTGCTCCATAAGAAGAAGGACAGGCGCGAGGCGAGAGCGAGGTCGTCCACGCGATACGGCGTGTCGGCCGCGATGTTGGGCGGATCGGGCTCGAAGCGGAACAGAAATTCGGGACTGGCAAGCACGAGCTGCAACGCCGATTCGATACCCGCCTCGAAGCTGCCGTTGTTATTTCGGCGCCGCTGATAAAAGCTGAGCAGAGTCTCGAGATCCGAATCCTTCACGGGACGGCGATAGGCTCGCCGCGCGAGAGCCGAAACGATCTTACGGGCGCAGGGCACTTCCTCAGTGGCGCTTACCGGTTTGCAGATGAGAATCTTGCGGCGAACCGCGGTATCGCCGGGTCCGGTCAGGTTGAAGGGACCTTCGACGCTCAGGCGGTCAACGGATGGATCGCCGGTGATGTCGAGACCATCGATGGTGGTCCGCATGAAGGGCTTAATCAGGTCGTCGCGCGTGGCGTGGCTGCGCAGAACCGTGGTCGCGGAGAGGGAGCGCATGCCGGCCTTCACGGGGATGCGGATGGTGAGACGCTGATCCACTTCCGCCCCAAATGTTCCGGGATTCTCGGCCATCCTGACCAGATCCTCACGGCCGCCCACGGTGACCAGACGAACGCGCTCGCCGTCCAGGCTGATCTCGATCTGGTGGGGATCCTCCATACCGCGCATCAGGTCGAAGGTGTTACGCCACAGGCGGAGTTTGATGATGTATTCGGCGTCCACCGGGAAGTTGTGCTGCACCAGGATACCGCCGCGCGTGCCCAGCGGCAGACCGTCGATGTGCTGGTCCTGCGAAAGATCGGGACGGACCCGGTAAACCGAGGTCGTCGGCGCGATGGACGTGTTGCCGAGCGCCAGCCGGCTGATGTTCCAGGACGCGGAAAGATACCGCTCCATCAACGATGGCGAGACGCGCAGCACATCGGCGATGTTGTCGAATCCGCTGCTCTCATCATCGGGTGGGAGCAGCGCGGTCGAGTCGATCTCGAGACCGAGCAGGTCGCGCACGGCGTTGGCGTACTCGGTGCGGTTAAGGCGATGCATGGTCGCCCGGCCGGGATTGGGCTTGGCGGCGGCGGCGCGATCGAGCGAGGTTTCAATAAATGTGGCGAATCCGTCGAGGGCCGGCTTGTCGGGCCTCGGCATCCCCTGGGGAGGCATGGCGCCGACGCGCAGTTTACGGATCACTTTTTCCCAGGTCTCGGCGTCTTTCGAAACGTCGCCAAGAGTCGCCGCCTGAAGGGAAAGTCCGCCGGTGCGAAGCTTCTCGCTATGGCAGGTGACGCAGTATTTATCCAGGAGCGCGTTCTGTGCCGCGAGCGTGTTCTGCGCATGCAAGGGTTGCAGACACAGGGCGGCCGAAGCCGTCCAAGCCGCGAAAATAAACGCTTTGGTCACCATGCCGCGGTCCCCCCAGAATCGAAAACAACCAACCATAAGTATAGTGGCATATAAGAAGGGTTGAAGCGGGCGCAGGCTCGCTAAGCGATCCCGCTGGATTTCGGGATTTGTTTTGTCGCGATGGCGTGTCAACGAGCGCGCATGCATCCACGATATGGCTATAATGGCCATATGGGAACGGTGAATATCGCGGAGTTAAAGGATCAGCTCAGCTCGTTCCTCCATCGCGTGCGGGCCGGCGAAGAGCTCATCATTCGCGACCGCAATCTGCCGATTGCCAAAATTGTCCCACTGCGTGGCGAAGACGGGGATCCGGAAGAGCTTTCGTTAGTCGCATCCGGACACATGACACTTCCGGCACAGGAATTGGATCAGAAACGGTTCTGGAACATTGGTGGCCGAATGAAAAAGAGCCCGAAGATAGCGAAAGCAATCCAGCACGCGATTGCAGCGGACCGAAAAGACTATGCCGGCCTTTTGGGACACAAGCGCGATCATTCACATCTGCGTACCCGGGCAAAGCGCCAGCGCAGCTAGGCGGGTTCTCGGTCAGCACGCGGTGGTTGTGTGGTGGACGACGCGTGTGGAAGTCCGGAGCGTCCTCGAGCGCTTGCGAAAAGAACGGGCGATTAGTCCCCGGGCTTACGGGGCTTCGAGGACCAGGCTTGAGGCATTACTCGGTTCATGGCGCGAGATTCTCCCGACGGATTCGCTTCGCGAGCTGGCTTGCATTCAGCTGGAGCGGTTTCCGATTCGCGCCGCGGACGCGCTCCACCTGGGCGCTGCGCTGATATGGTGCAACCAGAAGCCGCGTGGAAGGCTGTTCGTCTGTAGCGATGTGCGTCTCGGCGAAGCCGCCCGGCAGGCGGGATTTACGGTCGAGGCGATCTGAGCTTGGTAATTACCTTGTTCGCAGCTTGCGTGACGCTGAATTAATCGTGTATGGCGGTGAGGGTGGGTTCGGGTTGGCAGTTTCTTTGTACGAAATCGTGTACAGGTACAAAAAGGAAAGAAGTTAGAATCACGCAAATGTTTGGATTCAGAAATCCGATTCTAACTTTCCTTGAAGGTCAGCGCTTAAAATTTCCCAATAGCGTGCATTGTAATCCTGAATCCATTCCTTGCCTTCGGGCGGGATTCGTCTTGGGCGGCCAGTGCCCGGACCACCTAGGGAACCAACATAGCGGAAAGTTCCCGGCCAAAGGGTTCCTTCTCTCCGGTACTTCTTGAATCCCTTTTCGCGGTAGTAGACCTCGAATTGTGTGCCATGAATCCGTTCAGTCAGTTTGGGCATTGAGCGGTGGCTTCCAAGCCTCGCTTACGTAGCCGGTCGTATCGTAATTTGCGACAAGCTTGCCGCAGTTCTTGCAGTTGATCACATGCGTATCGTGACCGAAGGCGTAACCCTCCTCAGCGATCCAACATCGCCAGCTACAGGTCGCGCAAACGTAATCTGGATTTCTTGGCGGAAGTTTTAGGAACCGACTCATCGTGACCTTAGATGCAAGTAGAGGGATCGCGGATGCGTCAACGAAAATATGTGCAAGTCGGAGATCAAGTAGCGGAAGTCGCTCTCGACGATTCGGTACGCAAAGCACAATGGCAAGGATTTGCAAGCGGCTGTTATCGCCGGCACATTTCGATGCGGTTTTGTTTTAACGCAGAAGTATTCCGAAAACAAACGACTTTGGCTGTGTCAATGTACAAAACTGTGTACACATCCGGCACACGTCATTTGTTTTCATGGCGGTGAGGGTGGGATTCGAACCCACGGAACCCGCAAAGGTTCAACGGTTTTCGAGACCGCCCGATTCAACCACTCTCGCACCTCACCGGGCCTGGACTGACTGAACGTGTGGATTTGCGTCCATGCTCCAGGCAATTTTAGCACGCTCGAAAACGCCGGCCGCTATTTGGAGGTCTTGCTGAAGAGACCCAGGAGTCCGCCGAGCGAAGAAGTTTTCTTGCCGGGCTCGGCGCGTCCGCCCAGGCGGTCCGTCAGCTGAACGATGCTCTTCCCGAACTGCGTGCCTGGAGCGATGGCCTTGCCGTCCATCAACGATTTCTGGACGGCTTCGTAATCCGCGGGGAGCACTTCGAACACCTCGCTGTGCAGCGCGGTGCCGATGACTTCACGGCTCAATCCCACATCGCGGTGGTAGCGGTTCACGATCAAGCGGATTTTCCAGCGTCCAATACGGTTGGTATCGAGGTACGACAAGGCGCGCTGGGTAGCCTGCAGCGCCGGCAGCTCGTTGGTGGTTACCAGCAGCAGCTCGTTGGCAAAGCGGGCCAGGTTGAGGTTCCATTCGCCATACACCGAGCTTCCATCCAGGATCACGACGTCATAGGCCTGTCGGGCGTATTCGAGAATGGGGGAAGGATCGCGCAGGTCGTGGGTGGTATCCACCATGACCTCGGGCGCCAGCAACACGTCGACACCTTGAACGGTGGACACCATGGCGTTCCACAAATCCGAATCGAGCTCGTGAGCCCGCTGCAGAACATCCAGGAAGCTGGATCCGGATTTGATCTTCAGCAGAAAAGAGAGGGTCCCGGTCAGCGGATCGAGATCCGCGAGCAAAATCCGTTTAGCTCCCAGACGCCTCCATTGAAAGGCGAGATTGCAGGCTACGGTGCTGGCTCCGCAAGCTCCTTTGGCGGGCATCACCGCATACACTTTTGCGGTCTCGCGCGAGGCTGCGTCGGAGGCGGCGGGCGCCTTGGCCAGCTTGCTTCGGGCGGATTCGATTTGATCCGCGGTGAAGGGCTGAATCAGAAAATCCACGGCACCGGCTCGCAGGCACCGGAGTATCAGATCGGGATCGTTTCCATCCAGCAGCGCGACCACCTGCAGGTCGCCTCCCATACGCCCCAGCTCGATCAGCAGCTGGGCGGCCTGATCGCGGTCTGAAACCACGTCGAGAAATGCCACCTGGCCGCCGCCCGTTCCGAGGGTTTTGGGCAGATCCCGGGGAGAAGGGTAATTGCTTAAGTGCCCCACTCCAACGCCGGGAAGTTGGTTCTGGAGAAGCGGTTCCAGCTCCGCGGCCATGGGTAGGTTGGGGCTGATGATGACCGCGCGCTTCACGGAAGCGACAGCCTCACGATTCTGCATCGGGACCAGCGGACCAATTTGGGATCACTTTCAACGCAGCAATACGAACTAGAAGCGATCATAACATGAGAGCCCATCCTGCTTCCGCCTACTACCAAGTGTTGTTCTGAGCGCGACTTTCTCGGAACGCGTTTTGCCCGCGATGGAAGTTCACTGGACCCCGGGTTATACCGGGTCCGAGAGGAAGGCATTTTTGACAAACGTCGTCTCGACCAACGGGATATACGAACAAGGCCGGCCGGTACTGGCGGTGAAGGCGATTTCGATCTGCGACACACAACCAGTTACGGCGGAAGGGATCCGGACGCTGCTTAACGGCTGTGCGGATCTGCGCTTCCGCGAGTCGTCGGATTCTTTGGGGCAGGCGCTCGATCAGTTCCGGCGCAATCCTCCGGATGTGCTGATGATCGACAAGGCGTTCGGAATTCAGGCGATTCTCGAATGGCTGTCGGAGACGCAGCGCGAGTTGCCGTCCGATGTTCAGGCGGCTGGCGATGTCCCTCCCGGAGATGTCCGTTCCGGAGATGTCCGTCCCGGAGTGGTGGTGTGGGGTGTTTCCGTTACGGAAGCTGAGGCGCTGCGGTTCCTGCAGTCCGGCGCGCGCGGAATCCTGAGAAAGACGGCGGGGACCTCGGTGGTTCTTGCGTGTCTGCGCGCGGTAGCGGGCGGCCGGAGCTGGATGGAAGACTGCGTGTTTCGCGATTCCAAAGGGTCCGAGCGATATCCCCGCAGCGAGCTTACCGGGCGGGAGCAGCAGGTGCTCGAGCTGGTAGAACAGGGATTCAAAAACAAGGAAATCGCCCACGAGCTTGGCATCCGGCCGGGCACTGTCAAGATTCATCTGAAGCATATTTTCGAAAAAACAGGGGTCCGCGGCCGCTATGGACTGGCTCTGAACGTGTGGCGGGACCGCGGCGGGGCGCACGCCCAAGTCTGATTCGGGCTTCAGGCACGTGTCCAGAACTCCCGGCTCCCTCCTGCTATTCTTATATGTCGTGCGTAGAATTCTGGTCGCCACGTTGTTGTCTTCTTGTGTCTGGGCGCAAGCCCCGCTCACAAAAATCCTGGCCGATGAACTGGATCGCAACTTCAGTGTTCTGAAGCAAAAAGGCGATCCGCAGCCGTACTTCATGGGGTACGAGGTTTCGGAAATTGAAGCCGACGTCATCGGCGCGAGCAACGGCGCTCTGGATACCGAGAATCACGCTCACCAGCGTGTGCTCGATGTCACCGTTCGCGCCGGCAACCGAAAATTCGATAACTACCATCTGGTCGGGAACGATCGCCCGCGTTTCACTTCCGCGGTGGCGCTGGCGCTCGACGACAGTCCGGTAGCGATCCGGCAGGCAGTGTGGCTGGCAACCGACCGCGTGTACCGCAGTGTGTCCAATCGCCTGATTCGCCTGAAGGGAGACGAGAAATTACGCGCCGCCCCGAGCGATACATCGGATGATTTCTCGACCGAGATGCCGCAGGTGTTTTATCTTGCGCCTCCCAAGCTGCGTTTCAATTCCACGGAATGGGCCAACCGTTTGCGCAAACTTTCGGCGGAGTTCACCAAATATCCCGGAGCCCTGAACTCGGATGTATCGGTTGAAGTTCAGCGCATCGGCAAAACTCTGGTGAACACGGAAGGAACCAGACTCGAACATGGACGTCTGTTTGTCCGCCTGATCATCACCGCGCGCGGCAAGGCTGCCGACGGCATGGATCTGGCGGTGTTCGACAGCTTTGAAGCCGACGATCCCGCCAAGCTTCCCAAAGACGCGCAGATCCTCGCCGCGGTGGAGCGAGCCGGCAAGAGTCTTTCCGATCTGCTGAAGGCTCCTCCCTCGGATCCGTTTGTCGGACCCGCGATTCTCTCAGGCCGCGCCACCGGCGTGTTCTTCCACGAAATCTTCGGCCACCGCGTCGAAGGCCACCGTCAGAAGGATGAGTCCGAGGGCCAGACCTTCACGAAAAGCGTAGAGAAGCCGGTGCTGCCGGAATTCCTTTCGGTCATTTTCGATCCGACCCGTGCCGACTTCAACGGCACCACACTCAACGGAACGTATGCGTATGACGATGAAGGTGTCAAGGCGCGGCCGGTTTCATTAGTAGAGAACGGGATTCTCAAGACCTTCCTGATGTCGCGTTCGCCGATCAATGGATTCCCGGTGTCGAACGGCCACGGCCGCCGCTCGCCCGGAGCTGAAATTGTCTCGCGCCAGTCGAATCTGTTCGTGCAGTCCTCGAAGCAGGTGAGCGATGCCGATCTGCGGCAGATGCTGATCGCCGAAGTGAAACGGCAGAACAAACCCTACGGCCTGTATTTCGACGAAGTCGCGAGCGGCTACACCACCACGGCGCGGCGCGGCTTGCAAGCCTTTACCGTGGTTCCGCTGGTAGTGCACCGGGTGTATCCGGACGGGCGTCCGGACGAGCTGATCCGCGGCGTGGATATTGTCGGAACACCGCTCGCCAGCTTCGCCAAAATCATGGCGACTTCCAACCGGATGGAAGTGTTCAACGGGATCTGCGGCGCCGAGTCGGGAGATGTCCCCGTGTCCGCGATCGCGCCCGCGATTCTGGTTTCCGAAATCGAGGTCCAGCGCAAAGAACGCTCGCAGGACCGCCCGCCTTATCTTCCACGTCCTCCGGCAGAGGAGAAGCACTAATGCCCATCACGCGCCGCGATTTTGCCATGGCTCTTGCGATGGCAGCCGCAGCTTCGAAAGTTTTCGCCCAAGGCGCCTCCGCTGCGACCGGCAACGATGATGTGGTGCTGCGCGCGATGCGCGATGAGCTCGAACGCTCGCGGCAGCTTCGCATCGTGGGCGGCGGCGATGACGCTCCCTATTTCATCAGCTACGATCTCACCGATGCCGACAATTTCCGCGTGTCGGCGTCCATGGGAGCGCTGGTCAATACGGGCCGCAGCCGCTTCCGGGTCCCGAGCATGGAAGTGCGGGTCGGTAATTACGATTTCGACCACACCGGCCATATCTTCAGCGGGATCTATACGGGTTCGCGCTACGATTCCGACTGGCCGCTGGATGACGACTACGCCGCGATGCGCGAAGCGCTGTGGCTGGGGACCGACCGCGCATATAAAACTGCGCTCGAATCGATGGCCCGGAAACGAGCGACCCTCAACAATTCCAACGCCCCCTCGGAGAAGCTGGCGGATTTCTCGCAGGCGCCCGCAATCCAGAGCATCGGAAACACGTCGCACAAGAAACTGGACGAGGCGACCTGGACGGCGCGCGTGGTCAAGCTTTCCGGGCTGTTCAATTCCTATAAGGAAATCCTGGCATCGGATGTTCAATTCCAGGTGATCGATGGAGTTTCGTACCTGGTCAATTCGGAAGGAACGGCGATCCGCTACAGCGACAACGTCACCTTTCTCAACGCCAAGGCGGAAGGCCAGGCGGCCGACGGCATGCTGGTGCATGATGCCGTGACATTCGAGGGACTCCAGTCCGACCAGATCCCGCCGGAAGCTGAACTTCAGAAAGCAATCACTGAACTGGCCGGGAACATTCGTGCTTTGGTGAACGCTCCCATGGGGGACGCGACGTCCGGGCCGACTCTGTTCGAGCCGCAGGCCGCGGCGCAGTTGATGGCGCATTTGCTCGGCGACAACCTGCGGCTGCCACGGAAGCCGATCGCCGATCCCGGCCGCGCAGTCAATTTTCTGGCGAGCGAGCTTGAGACCAAAGTCGGATCGCGCATTCTTCCCGACTGGATCGACGTGGTCGACGATCCCACCCAGAGCACCTGGAAGGGAAAGCCGCTGGTCGGCTACTATCCGTTCGACCTCGAGGGCGTGCCCGGGAAACCGGTGAACGTAATCGAGAAGGGCGCCTTCAAGAATTTTCTGACCACGCGCCAGCCGGTGAAAGGATTCCCCGCCTCGAACGGCCACGCGCGATTGCCCGGAAATTACGGGTCGCGCACGGCCGGGATCAGCAATCTGTTCGTCAACGCGAGTCAGACCGTACCGCTGGCGGATTTGAAGAAGCGCCTGATCGATTTATGCAAGGATCGCGGCAAGCCTTACGGCATGCTGGTACGGAAGCTGGACTATCCCTTCTCGGGCAGCGGCAGCGACATCCAGGCGCTGGCCTCCGCCGGAGCGCAGTCGGGCGGATCCGCGCGGCCGGTGAGCCCTCCGATTCTGGTGTATCGCGTGTATCCGGACGGCCGTGAGGAGCTGGTCCGCGGGCTGCGTTTCCGCGGTCTTTCGACACGCAACCTGCGCGACCTCCTGGCCGCATCGCAGGAGACCGCAGTGTTCCAGTTCGTCAACAACTCGGCGCCGCTGGCGTATCTGGGAGTGGGCGGCGTGCTGTCGCCCGCGGCCGTGATCGCGCCGGCGCTGCTGTTCGACGAAATCGAACTGGAGCGTCCGCAGGAGCCGCTGCCCAGGCCGCCGGTGGTCCCGTCTCCGAACACGGGAAGCTAAGCGCTCGTCTTCATCGAAGCCGATCTGATCTTCCGGCCGGCGCGAGTTGCTGGTCCTCGCGAATTTGCTGCGCAGTGACTTGGCCGCGACGCTTGTATACCCGGTAAGCTCGCGAGGAGGCCTTGGAGCGGATCACTCGGTAGAGTTCGCCGTCGATGAACTCGATCGCGCAGTTATTTTCGATCGCGATTCCGATGCCTCCGGTCTTTTGAATCGTGTCCCGAAAATGTTTTCTGCGAGGGATTCCTCGGGTCATGCCGTTGTAGTGGGGGCAGACTATTCCGTTAAGGAGCCCTAGACCCCTCACTTTTATGTACTCCCATTTCTGCGGGTTGAAGAAAGACATCGAATCGGAGTGTCCGGCATCAAACCAGCAGATCGCACCTGCGCTTATCCCGGAGAGCACCGTTCCGTTTTCGTAGGCCGACCGGAGAAGGCTATCCACGCCAAGCCGTCGCCAGACGCGCATCATCTGCAGGGTGTTCCCGCCGCCAACGTAGATGATATCCGCCGATAGGATCTTCTTCCGGATGGTGTGCTTCGAGGGCTGTTCGTTAATGAGGAAGAGTACGTCGGTTTTACATTTCAAGAAATCGCCAAAATGTTCCTGTACTTCCTTCCAATATTTTTCGGAATCCGAACTGGCGGTGGGGATGAATAGAAGCCTCGGGTGCTTCTTGCGCGACAGGCGGATGATCTCCCGATCAATGGGCGCGGTTCCCCTGGTCCTTATGTTTCCTCCGCCGATCGCCACAATCGCCTTTCGCATTGGCTTCATCTTAACTTCACTTCGAATTGGTAGACTCTCTTGGCCAATCGTATCCGCGACTCAGCCGGACGACTCTCCCCAGCCATGCGAGCGGTTAGCATAGAAGGAGCATCATGCGCCTGCTGAGCCGCACCGTCTTCCGCGAAATCTTCGTGAGCACGACGCTGGGCGCGGTGATGTTCACCTTCGTCCTGTTCCTGAGGAACGCGCGCCCTCTGTTCGTATTCCTGGTGGGAGCCTCAGCCACGCCGTCCACGGTGGCTCGGCTATTTGCGCTGGTGCTGCCGCAATCGCTGCCGCTCACGATTCCGGTGGGCGTGCTGGTGGGAACGCTGATCACTCTGAGCCGCATGTCGGCCGACGGCGAGATCACCGCGATGCGTGCGGCGGGTGTGCCGGGACGGCGCGTGGTGCCGCCGATCCTGCTGCTCGGTTTCATGGCGATGCTGGTGGCGGCAGCCGCGTCGCTGTGGCTCACTCCCTGGACGATTCGCCAGTTCTACCGCATCCAGAACCAGGTGATCGCGCGCCAGCTCACCGCCGATCTCCAGCCGCGCGTGTTCGCCGAGCAATTCCCCAATTCGATCCTGTACGTGAACGACATCACCACCGGCGTAACACCGGTGTGGAAGAAGATTCTGCTTGCCGATATCACGCCGCCCGAGAAGCGCAAGCCAGGCACCGAAGAGCGCGGAGAAAGTCCGAAGCTGACGCTCGCTTCCGAGGCGATCGCGGTGGCCGATCCGGGGCTCAACCGCATTCAGCTTTCGCTCCGCAATGCCAGCACCTATGCAGCCGGCAGGGACCCTGGCGATTACAAAGTAACCGGATTTCCGGTCGGCGATCAGCTTCTCGAGGCCCAGCAGCCCAACGAAGTCGGCCCCAGCCGTCCTTCGGTTGAAATGGACACGCCGCCGCTCTACCGCCGCGCGTATCACGACCCGACGCAGGATAAAGAACAGAAGCTGGATGCTCGGATTGAGCTGCACCGGCGCCTGGCCCTGCCGCTGGCCTGCATTCTGCTCGCGATGGCGGGCGTTCCCCTGGGGGTGACGACGCGGCGCTCCGGAAAATCCGGAGCCGTGGTGCTCACCGCTGCCATCGTGCTGATCTACGATACCGGCCTGATCAGCTGCATCAGCCTCGCGCGGCAGGGAAATCTTCCGCCCGAAATCGCGCTGTGGCTGCCCAATCTGTTTTTCGCGGTGGTCGGCATCGTCATGGTCGCGCGACTGGAGCGTCCCGGGGACCGCGACTTGATGGCGGGAGTCATCGGCTTCTTTCGCAGACTGGGCAGCGCTCCGCAACAACATGTTCCACGCGTGCTCGACCGGATCGGTCCCAAGGCTTGGCTGGCGCGCTTCCCGCTGTTACCGCAGGTGGTCGACGCGTACGTACTCACCAGCTTTGTATTTTATTTCGTGCTGGTGCTCGCGACCTTCGTGCTCATCACGCATGTGTTCACATTTTTCGAGCTGCTGAGCGACATCATCCGCAACCATCCGCCCATGGATCACGTGTTCCGTTATCACGTGTTTCTGACGCCGCGCCTGATTTACGATCTCGCTCCATTCAGTGTTCTGACGGCGGTGCTGGTCACCTTCGGCGTGCTGGCGAAACATAACGAGATCATTGCGTTCAAAGCCTGCGGGATCAGCGTGTATCGGCTGGCGGTGCCGGTGCTGATCATCAGCCTGTTCCTGAGCGGAAGCCTGTTCGCGTTCGACCATTACTGGGTGCCGGATGCAGACCGGCGGCAGGACGCGATTCGCGCCGAGATCAAAGGCAAGCCTCCGCAGACGTTTCTGCGGCCGGATCGCAAGTGGGTGTATGGCATGCACGACCGCGTGTACTACTACAAGTACTTCGACCAAGCCGACCGCTCCATGCTGGGCGTAAATGTGTACGAGATTGATCCCGACCGGTGGCGGCTGCGGCGTCACATCTCGGCGGAGCGCGCGCATTGGGAGCCGCTGATCAAGAAATGGGTATTTGAAAACGGCACCAGCCTGGATATGGATCCGGTCTGCGCCGGGTGCGCTCCCAAACGCGTGGATAAGTTCGCGGGGGCCACGCGAACATTCCCGGAGATCGAAGAGACGCCCGAGTATTTCGTACACGAAGTGATTCAATCGCGACAGATGAATTTCCAGCAGCTCGAGGAATATATCGCGGAGCTGAAGCAGTCGGGTTTCGATACGGTGGCTCTGCAGGTACAGTTGCATAAGAAATTTTCCGTGCCGCTGTTCGCGCTGATTATGGCGATGGTCGCGGTGCCGTTCGCGTTCGGAACAGGGAATCGCGGAACCATGACGGGGGTGGGTGCGAGCATCGCGATCGCGATTGCTTACTGGTCCGTGGGGCAGTTGTTCGAACAGGTCGGGAATCTGAGCCAGTTGCCTCCCCAGGCGGCCGCGTGGACTCCGGACGCGATCTTTTCGCTCGCGGGGCTGTACTTTCTGGCGCGGATGCGAACGTGAGGCCGCTCGCTGGAGTTCCCGGTTCGCTGTCAGCGCGAGCGCGTGCGGCGAGGTTGATGTGAAAGCCTGCGTCCTCCGAGCCCGTGGTCCGATTGAAACCAATCCGCTGGTGTACGCAGACGTGCCGACGCCTTCCGATCTGCAGCCCGACGAGGTGCTGATTCGCGTGCGCGCGTGCGGAGTTTGCCGCACGGATCTTCACGTCATCGAAGGCGAGCTTCCCGTGCTCAAGTCGCCCGTGATCCCGGGGCATCAGGTGGTCGGGATCATCGAGCGCGCCGGATCGCAGGCCACGCGCTTTCGTAACGGCGACCGCGTCGGCGTCCCGTGGCTTCACGAGACCGACGGTGTTTGCGAATACTGCGCTTCGGGCCGCGAGAATCTGTGCGAGCGCCCCACCTTCACCGGACATACGGTCGACGGCGGATACGCCGAATTCATTACCGCTCCCGAGGCGTTCGTTTATCGCATTCCGGAGCGCTTCGAGGATCTGCAGGCAGCGCCACTCCTATGTGCCGGAATTATCGGATTCCGCTGCCTGCGCGTCTCCGAAATTCGCCCGGGCGGAACGCTAGGCCTGTATGGATTCGGCGCTGCCGCGCATGTCGCGATTCAGGTCGCGCGGTTCTGGGACGTCAAGGTGCTCGCGTTTACGCGCGATCCGCGGCATCAGAAATTGGCGATCGAGCTGGGCGCCGCAGGGGCGGGCGGCGGAGATGCCGAGACGCCTGAACAACTGAACGCCGCAATTATTTTTGCTCCTGCAGGGGAGCTGGTTCCGGCCGCGCTCCGGAATCTCAAGAAGGGCGGAACCTTGGTGCTCGGCGGGATTCATATGAGCCCGATCCCCTCGATGTCCTACGATTTGCTGTACGGCGAGCGCGTGGTCCGCAGCGTCGCGAACAACACCCGCGTGGACGGCGAGGATTTTCTCGAACTCGCCGCGCGGATTCCGGTCCGTACACAGATTCAGGTTTTCCCGCTCGAACAGGCGAACGCCGCACTGAACGCGCTGAAGCACGACGCGATTCGCGGAGCCGCGGTCCTCACGGTACCCTAACACTTAATGGAGCAAAAACCCTTCATCTGGCCGAGCCGCGTACGGTTCAGCGATACCGATGCGTCCGGCCGGATCCATTACATCGCGATCCTTTATCATTTCGATGCGGCCGAAGGGGAGTTCATGCGCAACCTGGGGATCGGCTACCGCAGCATTCAAGCCGGTGAAATCGAATTCCCGAGGGTGCGCGTGGAGTGCGACTATTTCTCCGCGCTGCGCTACGACGATCTCATGGAGATCCGCGTCAGCGTGGATCGAATCGGCCGGTCGTCCTTCACCCTGGCATTCGGCGCGACCGTGGACGGACGCGAGGCGGCGCGCGGCAAGACCACCATCGTGTGCATGGACAGCCATACTCAGAAGGCCACCGCGCTGCCTGAAGCGCTCGCGAACATACTGCGGGGATGCTCGACTCGGTAGAATAAAGGAGATATGCATCGGTTTCTTTTGCACAACGAACAGATCCGCGAAACTGGGGATCGCATTATGTCTCCAGGTCAGGTCGGGCTGCTGAACGGCTGGGGAGTGTTTTCAACCATTCGTGTTTACGATGGCGTGCTGTTCAGCTGGGAGCGGCATTTCGAGCGGATGAAGCATGATGCTGCTGTGATGCGAGTTCCGTTTCCCGACGATGCGGATGGTCTGCAGGAGAGCCTTCACAGCCTGATCGACGCCAATGAAGCGTGGAACGCGACGCTGCGCGTGTGCGTGATCCGCAACAAAGGCGGAGTGTTCGAAGGTCCCGGCATCTCGCGCGATTTCGACGTGGTCGCCTTCACCACCGATGTGTACAAGTGGAACCAGACCATGCGGCTCGGTATGGTTCCGGATGCGCGCCATGCCGCCAGCGAATTCGCGGGCGTGAAGGTGCTCTCGTGGGCGCAAAACCTCACCTGGTATGAGCGGGCGCACGAACTCGATCTGGACGAAATGGTTCTGCTGAACGAACGCGGCGAGCTGAGCGAGTGCACGTCCGCGAACATTTTCATCGTGCAGGGCAACAAGGCGTGGACTCCGCCGCTGAGATCCGGCTGTCTCCCGGGTGTGACTCGTGCGGTGCTGCTCGAAGAGCTGCGGGCGGGTGTCGATGTTTGCGAACGCACACTGTTTCCGGCCGATCTCGAGGCGGCAGACGAAGTATTCCTCACCTCCACCACGCGCGAGCTTTTGCCGGTGGTTTCGATCGAGGGATTAAATCTGAAGCAGCCCACGCAATCCGTGCTCGACCGGCTGCGCCCCGCTTTCACCGAGTGCGTGCGGAGCTACGTGAATCCGCGCATTCGCGTGGCGGCCAAGGCTTGATCGCCGGTGGCGCGAAGCTGAAACAGGTATAATCCATAACTAAGATCAGATGCAGCTATCCTGCCCTAAGTGCGGCAGTCGAGATGCGCGTATATCGCGGCGGCAGTCGCTCGGGGAATACATTCGGGCGCTGATCGGCGTCTATCCGCTTCGATGCCGCAAATGCAAGACGCGTTGGGAAACCGCCGCGTGGGCCGGAGGAGCGTGGAGATACGCGCGCTGCCCGCGCTGCTATCGTCAGGCACTGACCACCTGGAGCGAGCAGTATTATCATCCTCCGCGAAGTACGGTGATTATGCTTCGGCTGGGCGCGACGCCGTATCGATGCGCGGCTTGCCGCTGCAACTTCGCAAGCTTCCGCCCGTGCAAAGAGCGCTATTCATGGCGGAAGGCTCAGGTGGCGGAGCATACCACCGAAGCAAAGCAGTGACCGGCAAAATCAGCGGCCTGAACTTTAGCCACAAAACAAAATGGCCGCAATGCAAGGAGTGATTCACGCGGTCTTTAGGACTGCCTTCTGTACACACGCCCGAGGATAAATGGCGTGCTACGAAAATGGTTCCAAGTGACCCGTTGGGCAGCTTGTTCTCCGACCGGCATGCACGGTCAGAACATGGCATCCAGGGATAGCGTGACTTGAGCCCTTAACTCCCCGAGGCCGGTTTTACCCAACCCCGGATCATCGCGCCGGTGCGCGTCCGCCGATCCACCCCCGGTAGAAGCACGTTTCCCGATGCGGCCTTTCACTCGCCGGCGGCGATGGTTCGCCTTGCGGCCAACCTCCGCAGCCAGGTCAACGCTCCCGGCCTACATCTTCGAAACATCTCGAAACATCTGTCGGACCCGTTCGGTTGCGCACTCCTGGCCTTGCGTGGGTTTTTTATTCCCCGCTGGGCTCGATCATCGCACGCCACCCGTTGCCTGACTCGATTTCGAAACTCTCCGGCTGTTGGTCGGATTTCCGCTCCCCTTCGGGACCTCTCGATCCCTCGGGATCACAGCGCTCAACCCGATCTCAGCCAAAGAAGCTTGCCCTTGCGAGTCGCCCGATTTTCCTTCGCTTCCCGCCACAGCCAAATAATTACTTATCAGCGCTGCGACGGATCATTGCTAGGGATCCGCTACTTCCCGCCAAGCTTACTGTCCTTCGAACCTCTTGGAACCACAGTCATCATGCACCTGCCTGCGAGCTGCGTCAACACAAAAAGCAATGTGTTTCGCTCTTTCCATCAGGAAATTTCTCCTTTGTTATCTGTTGGTTATCGGAAATGACCCGTGAATTCCCTGTGAATAAAACGTGCGCCGCCGAGGACGTTTAATCGCGGGTTTCGTGGACCAGATGCAAAATCATTCCGGTATCGGTCGCGCACCACAAATTGTCGGCATCGGGACCGGTGAGCACGAGCGCGTGAGCCACGGCGCGATAATCGACCTCCATTTCGGTCCACTGCGAAAGGTCCGTGCTGCTCAGTATCTTTACTTTGCCGGGAACGGGCGACGAGTTGAGAATGCCCGGCGGTTCCACGGCGGCGAGGAACGCGCGGCGGCCCCCGTCCTGATCAAAGATTGCGGCATCCATCACGCGCCGATTCTTCTCGCGAAACACGCGATCGCTCTCGCCACCCGTCAGACTGAGGTGATACACCTCCGATGGCCAATCGAACTGATCGTTGAAGACCATGACCGCCAGGCCATCGCGGTTCGCAAGCCGCAGGCTCCGGATGGTGCCGAACACGGGAGCCGTCTTGACATCCCACTTTGCGCCCGCGTCGACAGTCTGCAACTGAATGGTCAGCTTGGGGACCTCGCGCACGGGCACGAAGGGATCGACTACGCGCCGCGGCGGAGACGACGTGCCCATGATCAGCCCGACACGTCCGCCGACGAATCCGATCTGAGAATATGCCGTGTACGCGGGATTCGCCTCGGGCTTGCCTGCTTCGGCCACCGGCATCCACGTTCTTCCGCCATCGCGCGTTTCAAAGACGCCCTTTTGGAGGCCGATGCCGAAGCCGTGCATCGCATCCAGGAACCAGACGCGCAGGATCAATCCGCCGTCAGGCTTGGGGCTTAGCTTCCGGTCGGGCTTGATCTGCGGGCTTAGCTTTTTCCAGGTCCTGCCGGACTCCTCGGTGAACCAGATCGCGTCGTCGCCCACCATCCATCCTCGCGATTCATTTAAAAAGAAGAGCGAGCGCGGATGGTCCTGCAGCGGAACCATGGACCAGTGCTCTCCGGCGTCGGCAGTGAGCAGCGCGATATCCTTCGCGCCTTTGGACCGGCCGGGCTGATCGTAGATGGTTCCGACCGCGATCCCGCGGCGGGCATCGGCAAATGCGATATCGGCGAGCGCAAGCTCGGTCCGCGCCTCGTCATAGAAATATTGAAGCGCCCACCGATCCGCAAGCGCCGCCGGAGCGAGGATCAGAAGGCAGGCGGCCGCCGCTTTCATTGGGAAACTCCGCGCTATTCGCGCCGGGCCGGCGCCATGACCAGATCGAGTACGTTGGTTCCGGTGAGAGCCGCCGGATCGAGGGTCGCCATGGCTACCAGGCACCCGACCTGTTCTCCCACGGTGGTCAGCAGTTCCATCTCGCCTCCGGTATGGAAATGCGGATCCCGATGCTGGACATTGATGACGCCCGCCACGCGGTTGCGCACGATCACGGGCGCGGACAGGAATGCTTCATAGGTGTCCTCCGGCAGGCGTACAAACAGCTTGAATCGCGGATCGTGGTAGGACTCGCGGGAGATCGATAGGAGCCTGCGCTCGCGTGCGACCCAGCCGGTCAATCCCTCGCCCAGCTTCAGCCTCACCTTACCGATGGTTTCGGGCTGTGGATTGTTGGAGGCGCACAGCACCAGCTCCTCGTCGTGTCGCAGATACAGCAGGCAGGAGTCGCATTCCATGAATTCGACCACCAGCGACACGACGCTCTGCAACGCCTCGCCGAGGTTCTTTTCGCGCACCATGAACCGGCTGATTTTTTGAAGCAGCCGGAGTTGTTGCTCGGTGTGCTCGAGGCGCGCTTCCAGTTCTCTTTGGCGGGACACCTATGTCATTATCCCAGATTCAAAATACAAGCCTGTTGGTTTACGACCGGCTCCAATAGACAATTTCGATTTGGGCGCTCAAGACATCCTGCAGCTGCAGGTTGGAGAGCACTTGCATTCATCCCCGCAGGCGCAGCCGGTGGTTTGGCCGGTGGTCTTCGCGTTATGGCAGCCACATTTGCAGGTTGCCCCCGCGCAGGATGGGCAGTTACACGGTTTGGATTGGTTCGACATTGGAATCTCCTTTTCAGTCTCGGTTGATGTTGCACCAACAACTGGAGTTTCGCATTCGAACGGGCCTCAGGGATTGTACGAAACGGCTATTTTTACTGGACGAATCGGCTATTTGGCCCGTGTAGCGAGGCCGGGCGTGGGAGCGGCGTCGGTCTCGGTCCAGAACGGGGAGGGGATCTCGGCGAATTTGCCGCGCATCAACACCGATGGAGCCATACCCACCATCTGATAGAAGGTCCGCGTCAAATGCGCAGCATCGGCGAAGTCCGCGGCATGTGCGGCGGCCGCAATGGTCCCCTCCGATGCGATCGCGACCATGGCGCGTGTCAATTTGCGCCACAGCATGTATCGGCTAAACGGAAGACCGACCGTATCTTTGAACAGATGCGCAAAGCGGCTGGGCGACAGGAAGGCCATCTCCGCCGCGCTTTCCAAAGAGATTCGCAAGTCATCGCGTGCGCGGATGGCGTTGAGGACCGTGGTGATCCGCGGGTCCAGGTGGCGCGCCGGCGCGGCGCCCGGGCTCAGCTCGTTCACGCAATGACGGATCAGTGCTCCGATTTCCATGCTCTCGATCGGCTGTTCGACAAGGGTGCGCAATTCCGAGACGGAGGAGGCGAGCCGAGTGTCGGGCACGACCGTGATTCCCTGTTCGAGGGCGCTATGCAGCCAGGTTCCTTCGCCCGACTCGGGATCGACGAACAACATCGCCCCCATCGCCCCATTGCAGTCAAACGAATGAACCACGTCGGGTTGCACGATGATTCCGCGTCCCTCGCGCCATTGGTTATCCTCACCGCAGATGGCGGCCTGGCCATCGAGCGCGATGACGATCTGAACCGCGTGATGAGCGTGATGGGGCACGACGCCGTCGGCTCGGGCGATCAGCAGGAAGCCGCCTTCCCACAGATACCAGCGCGGCTCACTTAACCAACGGTACTCTTTCCCTGTTTTGTCCAACTCTCTCCAGATAAACGCGCTAAAAAGCGCGCTTCCCCCACTGTAGCTGCTTTATTCAAGAACTTCAGCGGCAACGTTCAATCTCCAGGAAGCCGGCCCCGGATATCGTGGGGATGTGGCCGCATGGGCCATAACCAGAGATTCAGAACTTATCCATAGCAGGAAGGGAAGTTACTCACAATGAAGGCAAAAATGGTGCTCGCGGTATCGTTGACGGTTTTGAGCCTGCGGGCCGAGCAGACGCAGCGATACGAACCCAACTACACCAGCGACGGTCAGTTGATCCTGCCGGACAACTATCGGGAATGGATCTACCTGAGCTCCGGGCTTGGGATGACCTACGGAGTTGTTGAATCCGCCGTGAGCGGAGCCATGAGTCAACGCTTCGACAATGTTTTCGTCACGCCAGAAGCTTACAGGAGCTTTCTTCAGACCGGCACATGGCCGGACAAGACGGTGTTCGTGATGGAGGTCCGGGCTTCGGCATCGAAGGGCTCGATCAACAAAGGCGGGCATTTTCAGGAGGAGTTGATCACCATCGAAGCGCATGTGAAGGACCAGGCACGATTCCAGTCCACGTGGGAGTTCTTCGGATTCGGCACGGGAAAGACAGCCAAGCCGCTGGGCGCTAAATCCAGCTGCCAGACGTGCCACGCGAAGAACGGCGCTGTCGACAACACGTTCGTACAGTTTTATCCGACGCTGCTTCCGGTAGCCAAGGCCAAGGGCACGCTCAAGCACGAGCCGGTAAAGTAAGGGAATAGTTCGTGGGGGCGTCCCCGTTCGGTGGCATCCATCCGCATTCCCGGTCTCGTATGCTGGGTGTGGGAGAACAGCTCGCGCTCGTTATGTTTCCGTGGTTGAACCTTTTACCGGCCGGTCTGGGATTCGCACTGCTGCAGGTTGCGCTGCGGTTCAAGGACGAGAGCCAGCTCGCCCGCCGCCTGAAAGCTCACGATCCGCACGCGATGTCGGATCTGTACGATCGCTACAGCCGGCTGGCATACGGGCTGATCCACCGGATCGTGCGCGATACTTCGGTCGCCGAGGACCTGGTACAGGAAACGTTTCTGCGCGTGTGGAACCGCGTTCCATCCTTTGACGAACAGCGCGGCGCGCTGGGACCCTGGGTGCTGACGGTGGCGCGCAACCGCGCGATCGACTATCTGCGCTCGGTCCAGGGACGGATGTCGGCGGGTACGCTCGATCTCGATTATCTGGAAAACACGACGCTCGCCGCGGATTTCGAAGACAGCGCCTTGGCGCTCGACCGCGTCCGGCGTCTCAAGAGCGCGTTTGAAAAACTGACGCCCAATCAACGCGCGGTGATCGAGCTCGCCTATTACGAGGGCCTGTCGCAGACGGAGATGGCGGAGCGCATGCAGCAGCCGCTCGGCACCGTCAAGACCTGGGTTCGGGCAGCGCTCAAAGCTCTCCGCGACCAGCTCACCGAAGCGGCGACGGCATGACCTGCGCCGAGCTGAGCGATCGGTTCGAGCTCTACACACTCGGCGTTCTGGAGGGCGAGGAAAAGCAGGAAGTGGATGCTCACCTCAGCCGCAATTGCCCCGAGTGTCGCAGAAATTTGAAGGATGCATTGTGTGTGAACGCCTTGCTGCTGAGCCTCACACCGCTCGAACGCCGGCCGCGCCGCCGCCTGAAGAAGCGCGTGCTGGCGAGCATCGGTGTGGAGCGCTCGCGCTGGACCTGGGCCGCCGTGCTCGCGGCAACCTGCATACTCGCGGTTGCGCTGTGGCTGAGCGTCCAGGAGCGTTACCGCACGGCGGAGCTGGCGGAGGCGCGAATGTCCCTGCACCAGGTGAGCGCCGAGCGGGATCGCATGCTGCAGGCGCTGAGCTTCTTGAACGATCCGGAAACGCGGCCGGCCGCATTCAGCCGAGGTCAGGCGGTTGCCGCGCGAGGAAACGTGTTCGTCAATCCGCGCACCGGCGTCTTGCTGATCGCGTCCAATCTTCCGCGGCTCGATTCGGGCAAGGCTTACGAAATGTGGCTGATTCCCAAGAGCGGCAATCCGCGGCCCGCAGGCTTATTTCAATCCGATGGCGCCGGAGCGGCGTTCCACATCCTTTCAGGACCGGTCGATCCCGCCGACTTTGCAGCTGTTGCCGTAACAGTCGAGCCGGAAACCGGATCCTCTGCGCCCACTACGACTCCCATCCTCGTCGCCAATCTTTAAGGTTGCTTACTGCCCTGATTCGCTAGCGCTTTAGCGTGCTCACCCGGCCGGGATTTCGAAACCCCTCTCTTACCTTTGGGTGACAAGATCTGCCACATATTTACGGGGACTTGTAAATGAATCCACGAAGGAGGTGAATTTCCATGGGTGAACCGATCGTGATTTATCCCGAGCCTGGCGACAACGCTTTCAACGCCTGTCAGAACCAGTTAGGCGATCTGTATGCAATGTGCGGTACGACTGGCGACGGCGGTATTATCTGCTGCCCAGTGTGGTAGCGGAAGTGTGAATTTACGCGGTGCGGCATGGTCCATCGTCGCACCGCTGTTTTTCAAAAAGAGAGGAGCCATCATGCAAGCGAAACATGTGCCCGGCACCGGTTATGCGCTGGGAGCCGGGATGCTGCTTCTGCTGGTCGCGTTCTACCCTCCCGGACCGTTCACCTGGTCGCGATTTTTAGAGGACCAGGCGCCGGTCCACCAGAAGCTCGGGCACCTGGCGGAGTTCTATCTGCTGCCGGCGGTTCTCTCGTTCGGCTCGATCGTTCTGCTGCAGATCCAAATGCGGATGTCGATGCTAGGGGCGCGCGGGGGTGCTCTATTTGCGGTGTGCGTGCTCGGGTCGGTCGCGATGGTCACGGCGTGGAGGACGTTGGTGCATGGACTCGCGTCGGTTCCCGGATATTCCTGTGGTCTAGCCTTGGCATATACGCTTATGTCACGCGTATATGCGCTTCGCCCCTCTCACCGGATGTTCCTGGGACAGCGATGGCCGGTGGTCGTCTGGCGCAGTGATACCGAACAGATTCGCGAAATTCAAAAAAGGATGGCGGCACAGGCAACGCATACGGGGTTGTAGCCTTGCCAGTATTATTTATTAAATAGCCGGCCATTAATTGTTGGCTACGGGTATAGCCTGTGGTAATATAAGCCGAAGTTTAAGGCCATTCCGAGATGCACGGCTTTCGGTGGAGCATCTACGGATTCCTTTTGCTGTGGATGGCGAGCTCCCGCCCAGCGGCCGCCGTTCGAACTGGCCTGTCGGGGTCCAGTTCTGGCAGCTCAGCCCTTCAAAAACAGGTCGATTCGGCGCTTGCGCTCGCGCTGGAATATCTGAAGGCTGGGGATTCCGCGGCTGCGGAAGCTCTTTATCAAAACGAATATCAAGCCGCCCGCCTCCGCGGGGAGGATCGGCCCGCGATCAATTTCCTGATCGGGCTTTCGAGCTGCCGGCTGGCTCGTTACGATCTTCGAGGCGCACTCGAGGCCGCGCTTGAGGCCAAGCGCCTGGCGATGCTCAAAGGCTACCGTTCGAGCCTTGCCACTCTGGACGTAAATCTCTCCTCGTTATATCAGCAGGTCGGAGATATGGATTCCGCCTGGAGCGCTGCGGAAGAGGCCCGCGCTATCTCCGCAACCCTGCCGAGGTTCTCCCACAGAGCGCAGGTGCTGATGCAGCTCGCGCGACTGAGCGCCGGCCGCGGGGACCACGTTGCGGAAAACCTGTACGCGGAGGCACTTGAAGCGGCTCGCGAACGTGGTGATGTTTCTCTCGAGGCGCAGGCATGGGATCTGCTGGGCAGTCACTATCTAGATCTCGGGCTGGCGGCAGAAGCCGAACGGCCCATCGAGGAAGCCTTCCGGCTTCGGACTCTGTTCCGTCCCAAGGAGCGCGGATACTCCTACGGATTATTGGGTGAATTGAAGCGCCTGCAAGGCGATCTGGATCGCGCGTCGATGTTCACCGAGCGTTCGCTCGCGGCCGATGCCAGCGCGGCGCCATCCTGGCCGGCATATCGTCTGTTTCATCAGCACGGTCAAATCCGCCTCGCGCGTGGCGATGTGGACGGAGCTCTCGGGGATTTCCGCCACGCTTTGGAGCTTGCCATCCCGGCGCGATTCGAGGCGCCTCCGGCGATGGCCTCCCTGGATGGCCAGAGCGACTGGCTGCAGACGGCGATCTTCGATTCGTTCATCGAGACCGCAGCCGCCCGCGCGATCGAGACCGGCGATCGCAAGTTGGGCGCTGAAGCTTTCGCGGCTCTCGAGTTGAATCGCGCCGCGAGTCTGCGTGAGAGTCTCGCGCTCGCTCCGGTCTGGCGCCGCAAGCTTCCGGCGGAGTACTGGAGTGTACTATCCCGCCTCCGTTCCGAAGAAGCCCGCGTGATTCAGGTCGAGTCCGCAAGCAGAGGCGAAATGGAACGTCTCAAGTTGAAACTCACCGAAATGGAAGCCGAAGCGGGACTAGAATTTGCAAACTCCCCTCTCAATAAAAGAGAGAATTTCTCACGTCAGACTTCACTTACTCTTTTTCAAGAAGGACTAAGTCAGTACGAATTACTCCTCAGTTTTGAATTAGGGGAGTCGGCGTCGTACCTGTGGGCGGTGAGCCGGACTTCCTTCAGTCTGCATCGTCTGCGGCGGGCGCACGACCTTCGTGCCGCGATCAGCGATTTTCGCGAAGCGATTCGGACTGGCCGACCAGGATCAGAAGAACAGGGAGCGCGCTTGTATGCGGAGTTGTTCGGCGGGTTGTCGCCGGAGGAGGCCGCCAAGCAGGCCTGGCTCTTATCGATCGACGACGCTCTGTTCGAGTTGCCGTTTGCAGCGCTGGTCATTGAACTTAAGAGCGATGAACGTAAGGGCGATAAAACTTTGTTCTTAGCGGAGAAACACTCGTTACAACTCGTGCCCGGAGCGTCGTCGCTGACACATCGCGATTCGGTCGCGGGACCCGCCGGCGGATGGTTTCTCGGTGTAGGCGATGCGATTTACAACACCGCCGATCCGCGTTGGCATGGCCCTATATCGACAACCCAAACTCAGCTCACCCGGCTGGTGGGAAGCGCGGGCGAGATTCGGTCCAGCGCGCGAAGCTGGACCGCGGATCCGCAAGGCGCGGTGCTGCTCGAGGGCGCCGTCAGCCGTGACCAATTTCTGAATCTGGCGGGACGCCACCCTGCCGTGATTCATCTGGCGACACACGTTCTTACGCCCGAGGACCGTCGCGGCAAGGCTTTGATCGCCTTCGGGCTCGAACCGGCTGGAAAGAGCGAGTTTCTCACCACCTCCGATATCGCGATGCTGCAGGTTCCCGGATCCCTGGTGACCATGACCGGCTGCGATTCCGGTGCAGGCGAAGTTCATAACGGCGCAGGGCTGCTTGGCCTCACGCGCGCCTGGCAGATGGCTGGAGCCAAAGCCGTGCTGGCGACCGCCTGGGCAGTTCCGGATTCGCACGGAGAGATTTTTGAAAGTTATTATCGCCACCTGCGGGCTGCCAGCCCGGCGGAGGCGCTGCGGCAAAGCCAGATGGACATGCTGCATTCTCAGGCCTGGATGGCCGAGCCCCGCTACTGGGCGGCTTATCAGCTTACGGGAGGTGCGCATTGAGCCACCGTCTATCCGAAACTTCGCAGGCCGAACTCATCGGAGACGCTCTGCCGGCCGACGCTTCGCCGGATAACTCCGCGGCGGGACCGTATGCGGGCTGGATCGAGCTGGTCGACCGCGTCCGGAGTGGCGAAATCGAAGGCATGGAGGAGCTGTATCAGCTTTTCTCGAAAGGAATCCGCTTTTACCTCTGCCGTCAACTCGGTCCGCAAGAGCTGGACGACAAGGTTCATGACACGTTCCTGGTTGTGGTGCAAGCCATCCGCCGCGGGGAATTGCGTGACCCGCAAAGACTTATGGGGTTCGTGCGCACCATCGTGCGCCGCCAGGTGGCCGCGCATATCGACAAGGTAGTCCAGATCCGGCGCGAGCAAATCGACCTGGATTCCACCATCCGCATCGCCGACCCGCATGGCAATCCCGAGGAGGAAGCCATGTTCCGCCAGCGCGCCGACCTGATCAAGAGTGTGCTCAACGAGTTATCCATACGCGATCGGGAAATTTTGACCCGCTTCTATCTACGGGAGCAGCACCAGCATCAGATCTGCACCGAGATGGATCTGACGGAAACACAGTTCCGCCTCCTCAAATCCCGAGCCAAGGCGCGCTTCGGAGAACTCGGAAAGAAAAAAATCACGCACCGGGCGCTGGGTAGTTTTTTCTTGAGAACTTCAGCCGGGCTGTCCCACTAATAGACAACGTTCCAATACGGGAACGTATTTGTCCTAAGTTGGTACTGGCTCGGGAGGTACCGTGGAATTCCGGTTCGATGTTCATCCGACCGAGGATACGATCGAGGAGTATTGCTTCCGTCGTCTTTCAGCGGACGCAAAGCAGGCTCTCGAAGAACACTTACTGTTGTGTGAAAGCTGCCAGCAGGCTTTCGACCGAACAGAAGAATACATACGCCTGATGAAAGCGGTTGCCGCCAAATCGGGTGCTGTGCGGAGCAAACCGTGGCTGGTGGTTGGCGAGCGCGCGTATGTCCTGAGCGCGGCAACCCTGGCGGTAGTGTTCACGCTGCTGCTGCCGCGCGTACACACAACCATCTCGGCTCCTGCCGCACGGGTAACCCTGGCGACCCTTCGGGGGGGTACCGCGGGCTCGACCATTGTTTCTGCTCCGGCAATGAGGCCTCTTGATCTCGCAGTCGACGTCACCAACCTTTCTATACCCTCGAAAGGCGTCCGGCTTGAAATGGTGGATGCCGGCGGGCATCGAGTTTGGAGCGGAACCCCTCCGGTCTCCGGCAACTCAACCGGCCCGATCGTCGCGCATGTCGACGCCGGTCTTAAATCCGGTATCTACTGGGTGCGCCTGAGCTCTGCCGAAGGCGAGCTTCTGCGCGAATTCGGACTTCAAATAAATTAATTCGGCGCGGTCGGACCCGAAACCTTGACAATGTAATACGGCGTTCCGAACGGGGTCTCGGGCCCGCTGACTTCAGGTTCGATCCATCCGCTTTTATCGCGCGCCAGGATTTCGAAATAGTAAAGAATCACGCCGCCAGTGGGAACGTCGGCGAGTGGAATGGTAAAGGTTACCAGCGAGGCAGCGGCTTGATCCAGTATCTTCGGCGCGCCGCCCGCGAAGTAATGCAGCCGGACGGACTGGAGATCCTTGCCGGCGGTGGTCAACGTCAGGATCAGTGGCTCCTCCGCATGCGCGGTCTTAACCGGCACATGCGTGACCTGCGGGCGGGCGAGCGGTTTGGTCAGAGCCGGAATCGCCTGCGCGTGTGAGGCTTCTTCCTCACTCCTCTTCGCGACTCGCGCAAGATCGATTCGGACGTCGGCGAGATCCGCGGGTGGACCTTCCGAGTCGGCCGCGATCCGCAGCATCGAACTCCACTCTGCGAGCGCCGATTCCAGCTCGCGCCTCGCCACATCCAGCGAAGAACGATCGTGAGCCTGGTCGAACAGCTCGAGTGCATAGGCAGCCCGCTGTTTGTGCGCGTGATACAACCCCAGCAAGGCCAGCAACTGCACATCCGGACGCGAGGCTGCATCGAGCGCGGCCGAAGCTGCCATCAAAAGATCCGCGGTTTGGAGCGGCGTTCGCTTGGCCGAGGCGACGCCCTCCAGCCGATTCGCGACGGCTTCGCGGATGGTCGCCACGCCGGTCCAGTTCGCGGTGCGCGCCGGAACATCAAAGGTGAGCTCGGGATTCGCGGCCGGCCACAGATAAAAGTTCTCGCGCGACAGCGAGACCGCTGAGAGCAGGCTCAAAAGATTGGCCGCGGCGCGATATTCCTCGGGTGGATCGGTGCGCGAAAGCTTCGCCTTCGGATCGTAGCCGAGACGTCCCCACAGCCAGTAAAACAGTGAGCGGCTCTCGAAATGGATGCCGCCGGGAGCATCGATATCGAATCCGCCGCTCCAATCCGGAGAAGGGAGCGCGACGGGAACTCCTGCATCGTTCGCCGCTGCAATGAACGACGCGTTGAACAGCGCGCCGCGCGGATCGATCGCGACGCGATGGCCGCTGTCATGCAGCACCTTGAACAGCTCCGGGCTCGAATCGAGCATCTGGATGGTGCGCAACTGCGGGCACGCGACCAGCAGCTTGCGTAGCGATTCGGCATCGCCGGGCCGCTGCCACAGCCCCAGCGTGAAATCGATTCCGTAGTCGGCCGCGGTCTGCAGGATCAGGCGCAGCGCCGGGAGTTCGAAGGAATCGGTTCCGAAGACCGGCAACGGATCCTCGCGCGCGAAAACCAGCGTGAAGTGATTCAAGCGATCGCGTGCCAGCATCTCGAAGTAGCCACGCCACTCCGTGACCGAGAACTTCTTCAACTCGGCGGCGGTGGTGAAGAGGCGCACGCCGCGATGGGCGGTGGATGGAATGCCGTGAACCTGCGAGAACCGTCCCGTGGAACGGATCTGCTCGCCGGCTTCGAGCAGCCCATACATCAGGCCGCGAAGATCGCCGCCGGTAATATGGACTCCACCGGCTTTCAAGGGTTCGATACGGAAGGTCTCGGCGGGCTCGAGATTCAGATCGTACTCGAACCGGGTTTTCAGATTGCGCGACGCAAGCGCGGCCTTCACGTCATCGACCCCGAAGTCGACCGGGCCGGCAGTCGCTCGCATGGCGGCCAGCGCGGCCGCGCACGCGAGCCTAATCCACAACTGCACTCCAACCTCGCCGGGACAGATCCCAGTAAATGACGGCTCCGCCCGCAAGCCCGCAGGCGACAAGAGCGAGACCGATTCCGGTTTCGTGCAGCAACAGTTTCCCTACTCCGAAGAGAATCCCATAGATCAAGATACACCCGGCAATCCAGTCGAGCAGGTTCGCGAGGCCGTGGCGCGCGGGCTTGATTTCCGGAGCCAGCTTCGCGATCGGCCGCCATCCTCCCGACGAGGGATGCACGCGCCGGTAGAAGGAGACCAGAACATCCTGCGGCTCGGGTTTGGTGAGAAACGTGACGGCGAGCCATACGACGGTGGTGATGCTCACAGTGATGATCATCACCCAGGCGAAATCGCGCGGCTGATCGGTATCCAAATGAAAGCCGGCCTGCAGGGTCACCGAGACGGCGAAGGCCGCGATCATGGATGACACTTCGCTCCACGCATTGATCCGCCACCAATACCAGCGCAGCAGCAGGACGCTGCCCGTGCCTGCCCCGGTCACCAGCAGCAGCTTCCACGCGCCGGCGATCGAATCGAGGTAGAACGTCACGATGGCAGAGGCAATCGTCAGGATCACGGTAGCGACCTGCGAGGCGTGAACGTAGTGCCGATCGGGCGCCTGTGGCTTTAAAAAGCGCCGATAGAAATCGTTGACCAGGTAGCTCGCGCCCCAGTTGAGCTGCGTGGCGACGGTCGACATATAGGCCGCCGCAAACGCCGCGATCATCAGCCCGCGCAGCGAGGGAGGCAGCACCGCGATCATCACGCGCACATATCCGGTGTCGGGATCCTTCAGTCCCGGAAACATGATCAGCGAGACCAGCGCGACCTTTCCAGCACATTGGGATCCTAAGCTTAGAATTCCACGTGGACAAGTTGTCG
>JADMIO011113500.1_pt1 | contig 70566 bp, 65 predicted proteins | sample 8958161 | NCBI WGS metagenome assembly JADMIO01 (sample SAMN16585339, study PRJNA669376) | soil metagenome | isolation source: Crop rotation soil | place: USA: Cullars Rotation, Alabama | collected 2011 | reverse complement strand
GACTGAGCCTTTCGTTTTATTTGACCATGTTGGTATGATTTAAATTAATACGACTCACTATAGGGTCAGTGCGGCCGCGACTTCAAGTCACGTGAATTCCAAGCTTCGGATCCCACTGTGCTGGAAAGTTTTCCGCCGCCGTCGTTTCGCGCGTGGCCGGCACAGTGGTCCGCCGGCCCCCGGTGGACCGCCAGCCATGAGCCCTCGCTCTGGCCTCCGATGCTGCACCCGGGAAAGCTCAAGCAACTAACAAATTAGTTGACTCGAGCCGAGGTCATTGTCTACCGTCTGGGCGACATGGCGAAGCCTTCGAAGGCGAAGCTCCTGACCGACGTCGAGCTCGAGCTGATGACCCCCCTGTGGCAGCTCGGCGAAGGCACGGTCCACGACGTCCTGGCAATGCTGGCCCCGGCGCGCGCGCTCGCTTACACCTCGGTGTCGACCATATTGCGCATCCTTGTGGGTAAGGGGATTCTCGTCGTACGCAAGGAGGGGCGCGGCCACGTCTACGTCCCGCACGTCTCGAAGGCCGAGTACGAGGCGACGAGCGTGCGCCACCTGGTGCAACGCGTCTTCGATGGCGCCCCCGATGCTCTCGTGCGCCGGCTCCTCGAGACTGAGGACCTCAACGAACAGAAACTCGAGGCGATCCGGTCGGTCTTGAGGCGACGCCGGTGATGGAGCCACGAACCATATTCGGAGCGCTTCGACTCCTGGTCGAGGTCAACGTTCTGCTCTGTGGCGCGCTCTTGCTTGCCCGGACGATCGCCGCACGCAGCAGCGGATCCCATCGACAACGACTGCGCTGCGCCCAGGCGGCCTTCATTCTGGTGTTCGCGCTGCCGCTGACAGTGCGGGCGCTGCCCCATTGGCCGTTGCTGCCCCCTGCTGCCCAGGTGTGGTCCGGAGACGACGTCGGCCGCTCCGCCGTCCCATCGGCGACCTTCGTCGGCGCCACCTGGCGGGCTGGAGCGCGAGAAGTCCCGCTCGACAACCGGGTTCTGGCGCTCCTCCTCGCCGGGCTCGGCGCTTGGGCCGTCGTGCGGATTGTGTCGCTCGTCGCGCGGCTCGTTCTCCTGCGCCGCAGGCTCGATGCGTTGCCGTCCATCCGCCGCCTCGGCCGCGTATCAGTCGTTGCGACACATGGTGGGCACGTGCCCTTCTCAGCCTGGCTCTTCGGGCGCGCGTATGTGGCGATTCCCGAGACACTGGTCGCCGTCGACACCCTTGGCTATTCGGTTGCCCTCCGTCACGAGCTCGCCCACCAGCGCCACCGCGACACGATCTGGATCCAGGTGTTCGAGGCCGCTTCTGCGCTGACGTTCTGGAACCCTGCGACCCGCGCCTGGTCGCGGCTTTTCACGGAACTGATGGAACTTGCTTGTGACGAGGCTCTCGTCGTCGGGCACCGGGTCAACCCTCGAGCCTATGCCGGCTGCCTCGCCGACGCGGCGAGGGCCGCGCTCGCCGTCCGGGGATCCGCGTCCCCGCTCGCGACTACCGAAATGGCCGCCGTTGACGACAGTTTTCTCAAGAGAAGGATCGAGATCATGCTTGCTCCACGCATCACGCCGCATCGTCCGGTTCTTGCTTCGGTGATCGGACTGCTGCTCCTGAGCGCTTCGGCGTTCGCACTACAGAACTCCCTACAGGATCGGGTCATCGGACCGGACCAGGCCCGGCGGATCGCCGCCCGGGCCCAGGCTTCGGACTTTCCCGTCGTCCTGAACGATCAGGTGCTCGAGCGCCTCAACCGGCTGGTCGGAACACCGGCCGGCCGCGAATTCATCCAAGGCGCCCTGCGGCGGATGCCTGACTACCGTGCTGCCATCGAGCAACGCCTTACCGAGAGCGGGATGCCGGCGTCGCTCATGGCGGTCGCGCTGGTGGAGTCCGGGTTTCGTAACGGCCCCGGTCTCCCATCGGAGCCGACCGTCATACCGGACCTGCGCGGTGCCGGAATCTGGATGTTCGTCCCCGTGACAGCCAGGCGTTACGGGCTGTTGGTCCAACCGTCCAGCGGGATCGACGAGCGCCTCGACGTCGCGAAGGAAACGGACGCCGCCATCGCCTACCTGGCATATCTCCACCGGCGGTTTGGCGACTGGCACCTGGCCATCGCCGCCTATAACCAGGGCGAGCGTAAGGTCGATCGTGCGATCGGCGAGGCGGGTTCGCGCGATCCGTTCGCGCTCGCAAGGCAGGGGTATTTGAACGACTACCTGGCCACGGTGATGGCCGGTGTCGTGATCCTCGCGAACCCAGAAATCGTGTGGTGAGCGAGGCCACCGCCGCATGGCGGCCCATCGCGTGGAGCGCCGGCCAAGATGTCTCGCGGCAGCCGAGGTCTGCTCCACAGATGGCGACCACCCAGGAGTAATCTGGTCTCGGATGCCACCGTTGACCGACAGCCACCAGCCTGTGACCGACGATCAGATTCGCGCCGCCCATGTTGGAGAAGCAGAGCCACTGAACGGTCGCATTGTGCTTGTCGACTACGACCCCGGATGGCCAGCACTGTTCGAGCGCGAGGCCGCGAGGATCCGGGCGGTCGTTGCGGCGGCGTTGCACATCGAGCATGTCGGCTCGACGTCCGTGCCTGGTTTGCCAGCCAAGCCCATACTCGACATCGTTCTCCTCGTGACAGACTCGGCCGACGAAGCGTCCTATCTGCCGGCACTCGAGGCGGCTGGTTATCGACTACACATTCGAGAGTCTGACTGGTATGAGCACCGGATGTTCAAAGGGCCAGACACGGACATCAACCTTCACACGTTCTCGGCGGGATGTCCTGAAGTCGACCGTATGCTGATATTCCGGGACTGGCTCCGCGTCAACCCCGCGGACCGGCACCTGTACGCTCGAACGAAATCAACTTTGGCTCAGAAGGAATGGACGTTCGTTCAGCACTACGCCGATGCCAAGAGTGCGGTCATCCATGAGATCATGATGCGCGCCCGCCGGCATGGGTCCAGGTAAGCACCGGATTCGTCGCGTGGTACTGTTCTGAATCGCGGCTCGCGTTCGTGCTCCGCTCGGCGCATGTCGGACGTGCCAAGGGCGACAGGCGTCGTCCTGTCGATCACCGCCATCGTCACCGCGTTACAGTGGATTGTTCCCGGGCTCGCGCAGCTCCTGCAACGCAGTCCCGCCGTGCTGACCGCCGGTGAGTGGTGGCGGCTGATCACACCGATCTTCATCAACCGACCGGGATCGGCGGAACCGATCCTCAACCTGCTCGCTCTGTTGGCAGTGGGTGCCCTTGCTGAGCGGTGTTGGGGCAGCCGTGCGTGGCTGCTTTTCTACTTCGTCGGCGGCCTGGTGGGTGAGAGTGCTGGACTGGCCTGGCGGCCCACCGGGATGGGTTCGTCCGTCGCGGTGTGTGGCTTGTTGGGAGCACTGGCCAGCTGGCTTCTGTACCGCGCAACGTCCGCTCGAGCCCGGATTGCGGCGGCAGCCCTGCTGCTCCTCGGGATTGGCTTGACCGCCCTGCAAAACCTTCATGGGCCGCCGCTGCTCGCGTGCGCGTGCATCGGCGGCGTCATGCTGTGGCGCCACGAGAGTGGCATGGCAACGCCCACGTGAGTTCTGAATCGCAACATGCCGACGCTTATCTGCTGCGGCCGATCTTCCGCTGCGACGTCCGACTCGAACATCTGCGCGCCGCTCACGTCGTTCGACTGACCAGAACCCCGGTCGGCCACGGTGATGGCCGAGGCTCGTACCGCGGAACTCCAGGGCAAAGGCCTCGGCACTGCGTTAATCCAAGCCGTTCTGGAGCAGGGCGCCAGTCGTGCACTTCCCGTAACGCTCTCGGTGGTTCCAGCCAATGCGTGGGCACAACGTCTCTACGAGCGCCTTGGGTTTCAGGTAACAGATGCTGAACCACCATTTACCCGTATGCTCCACCGAGCTCTATTGAAAGGCGCCGTCTAATGTCCGAGTTAGCCTCCGGCGCCGGTGTGAACGAGTTTCCCTTCCCCACCTGCAGCTCTGGCGCGCGGCCTATGCGTCCACCGCGTGTTTCGGTTCGGCGGACGCCGGGCACGAGGTCTCGCGGCGGCCGACTATGCCAGCGGGACCGCCATCCCCACCGGAAAGAGACCGCAGCCGACGAAGCCGGCCTCACTCCCAGCATGACCTCAGGCCTAACGAGAGAGCTCGGACGTTTCTAGCCGTGATGGATGTCGCCGCGAGTCAGCTCGTAGGCGGGCGAGGAGCGGAGGGAGCTTTCCCCCGCGCAGCATCGGAGGCCAGAGCGAGAACTCGTGTCCGGTGATCCGCTCTGCTGTGCGGTCGGACGGTGACGAAATCAGTTCAGCGACGCGACGCGGCGGCGCAGCGTTTTCACGTGCTCCCAGATCTGCTCGTGCTCTTCGCGGGAGTCGTCGTCGAGCTGGCTCACGCGCGCCAGCTTCAGGTAGGTCTGCAGGTCACGTAAGGCCGACGTCACGTCATTGAGGTGATAGGCCAGCAAACCGCGATCGCGTAGTTCCGACAGCGCGGAGGGCGTGATGGCCAGCAGCAGGTCGGTGACGTCGCGCGCCTGCGGAAAGGACCGCATGTGCACGTACAGCCGCTTCAGGTTCAGCAGCATGCGCGTGATCACCTCTGAGCGCGAGGCCGAAGACAGCAGCGACCGGCTGAACGCCACCTCCGGGCCCACGTGCCGCTGCAGCAGCACGCGGCAGTCGTGCTCGCTGAGGAGCGCGCCGCGGTGGAACGGGTCGATGATGAGACCCGTGGCGGGGCGCCGCTCGGGCGCCTTACATCGCACCAGGAAATGGCCGGGAAAGTTCACGCCGTCCACGCGCAATCCGGCGCGCCGTGCCACTTCCATGTAGACGACCGACAGCGTGATGGGAATGCCCGTACGGCGTTCCAGTACCTCGTTGAGGCAGCTGTTGCGCGGGTCTTCGTAGCGGCGGCGATTGCCCTCGAAGCCCAGCTCGTCGAACAGGTATTGGTTCAGCGCCCGTACGCATGACGCCGGCGATTTGTCGGCCGAGCCTTCCGCGTGCCTCTCGATCGTCTGACGCGCGGCATCGCCCATCGCGTCGAGTCGCGCCAGGTACGGTTCGGGATCGAGATCGGGATACTCGATGCGTGCCACCAGCAACGCGGCCTCTGCCAGGCCCTGGCCTGGTCCGTTGGTCGAGGCGATCAGCGCGTCGGCGAGTTCCCTCGTCACCATCGGATTGCTAGTGCGCCACCAATCGATTGAGCTGCGCCAGGGTGAGCGCGCCGAGACCCTCGACGATGAGTTCCGCCGCCCCTTCGAGCGCCCGCGCCGGATAGCTGTTCGTCACCCCAACACAGCGTAACCCGGCACCGCGTGCCGATTCGAGCCCCCACCGCGAGTCTTCGATGGCCACGATACGCCGCGGATCCAGGGCTTCGCCGGTTTCCGCGCGCAGTTGCTCGAAAGCCAGCTGATACGGCGCCGGCGACGGCTTGCTCTCGGGCGTGTCGCCCGAGGCCACAATGGTCTTGAAGAGCAGGGCGATGCCGGCCGCGTCCAGGATTTCGTCGATCTCGTGGCGCAGCGCGCCCGATGCGATCGCGATTGGCACGGTGTCCGCCGCCTGCCGGATGAACTCGATCGCGCCGGGGAACAGCACCGAGCCGGCGGCGAGCAGCGCCTGCAGGCGATCGCCCTTGCGCGTCACCATCTCGGCCACACGGGCCGCGCTCATCGGCAGGCCGCGATCGCGGCCGATCGCCTGGAAGACCCCGACGTCGTCATAGCCGAGGTAGTGCGCGTAGTAGTCCGCCGCCGTCAGCTCGATACCGTCGCCGTCGAGAGCCTGCTTGAACGCGGTGAAATGCAGGGGCTCGCTGTTGGCGATCACGCCGTCGAAGTCGAAGACGATCGCCTGGAGATGCTGGCTCATGCGCCGGGCGCCTTCTCGCCGGCCCGGATCGCCACCTTCAGCCGGTTCGACGGCGGGGGAAACGGGCAGTCGTAGGTCTTGTTGTAGGCGCAATATGGGTTGAAGGCCCGGTTGAAGTCCACGGTGTAGAACCCCGTCGATGTCGGGTGCAACTCCAGATAACGACCCGCGGGGTAGGTCTCCGAGCCTGTCGTCTGATCGGCGAACGGCACGAACAGAGTCTCCAGGGCCTGGCCTTCCTCGACGAACGCGCCGAGTGTCATGGGCTGGCCCTGCAGCGTGAACTCCAGCACACCCACGCGCTGATGCCTGCGGAGCTTGCCGGTGGAGGTGGGCATTTCGAACACAGGGCGCTCGTCGGCCAGCTTGAGCGCGGCCGGTACCGCGTAGCTTGGATCCACGTCGTAATAGCGCAGCGGCAGCAGTTTGTCCCGCAGGTTGACGGGGATGGGCTCGTCGGGCTGCTCGCGGAACGCCTTGTCCACGCTGGCGCGGTGCTCGGCGATTTCCTGCAGGTAGACCTTGTCGTCGGGCGCCGACGGGCCCGACGAACAGGCAGCAACCACGGCCGCGAGCAGCATCACGGCGGCGAGTCTCGAGGGCAAGGACATCGGTGATGGCGTCCGGGGGTTATGCATCGGACTACTCAAGGATATAACGGCCCCCGGCCGTCACCGCCTCGGCCAGGGTGCGACGCAGTGCGATCGTATCGACCGGTACCGGCTTGAGCACGCGGCGCAAAGCCGCCGACAGGGTCCGCAGAGTGTCGCCCGCCGTCATGGCCGCCAGGGCGGTTTTCGCGGAAAAGTCCACGCGCGCGACGGCGTCGTGCACCGAAATCCTGGCGGCGGCCTCGTGCAGCGGAGCCAGCGGGCCGCCGGCCGCCAGCGCGGCCGAGGCGCGCGCGGTGGCGCTTTCGCACGCATAGATGTCGATCAGGATGTCGGCGGCCAGGCTCAGCACCTCCTGCTGCGTCTCGAGGGCATCGCCATAGGTCTGCAGCGCCGTCCCCAGGGCCATCAACGCCACGTTCTTGAACGCGGCAACCGTGCGCCACTCGGCCCCCAGCGGCCCCGCGTCGTGGCCCCGATCGCCGGGTGGAAGCGCGAGGATCTCGTCCTGCAGCCGCTTGGCGGCCGCCACCAGGGGCAGCTGACCCTTCAGGCCGCGCTTCACCAGCATGCCTGGAATCAGCAGCCGGTTGATCTCGTTGGTACCCTCGAAGATGCGGTTGACGCGGGCGTCACGGTAGTAGCGCTCGGCGTCGTAGTCGCGCACAAAGCCGTTGCCGCCGTGGATCTGTACGTTCTCGTCGACCACGAAGTCCAGCATCTCCGAACCAGCCACCTTGCAAATGGAGGCCTCGATGGCCATCTCCTCGTAGGCCTTTGCCGCCGCCGCCCCATCGCGCGACGACCGTGCCAGTGCCGCGTCGATGAGGCCGGCCGTGCGGTAGCACTGGCTTTCGACCGCGTAGAGACGCGCGGTCATCTCGCCGAGCTTGTGCTTGATGGCGCCGAAGGCGGCGATCGGCTGCCCGAACTGCCGGCGCCCGGCGGCATAGCGCGCCGCATCGCCGAGCACGGCGCGCGCGCCGCCCGCGCACATCGCTCCCAGGCCGAAGCGGCCGTAGTTCAGCGTGTTCAGGGCCACCTTGTGGCCGCGGCCCACCTCGCCGAGCACGTTGGCCGCCGGCACCCGCACGTCCAGCAGCAACACCGGGGTCGTGGACGACCCGTCCAGGCCCAGCTTGTGCTCTTCCTTGCCCGGGCTGACACCCGGATAGGCACGCTCCACCAGGAACGCCGTGAACTGATCTCCGTCCGCCTTCGCGAAGACGATGAAGAGATCGGCGAATCCCCCGTTCGAGGTCCACATCTTCTCGCCGTTCAACACCCAGGTGCCGTCGCCTTGTTTCACCGCGCGTGTCTTCGCGGCCAGCGCGTCCGACCCGGAGCCGGCTTCACTGAGGGCGTAGGCGCCGATGAGGTCTCCGGCGATCAGCCCAGGCAGGTAGCGCGCCTTCTGCTCCGGCGTGCCGAAGAGGACCAGCGGCAGGATGCACAGGTTCACCTGGCCTCCGAAGGTGGTCCCGAACGAAGCGGATCGCGCGATGCGTTCCACGACCACGAGCGACGACGCCTTGTCGAGGTCGAGGCCGCCGTATTCCTCGGGCGCCGCCACCCCCAGCAGGCCCAGGTCGCCGCAGCGTTTGACGAGCGCGCGGCACAGCGCCCAGTCCTTCGACTCCAGACGGTCGAGTGCGGGCATGACCTCGGCGGTGACGAACTCGTCGGCGGTCTTCGCCATCAGGCGGTGCTCCTCCGAGAGCCGTTCGGGCGAGAACACCTCGCATGTCTGGTTGTCCTCGAACAGCCACGAGCCGCCGCGCGGGACAGTCGTCATCGTCTCGATCTCACCACACCCGGGGTCGCCTTGGCGACGGATGTCTCGTGCCCGCCTGTGGCGTAAGCTCGGAGATGCCCGTCGTCACACCCACTCGAGCACCGGCGCGGCAGGAGCTCAGCCAATGGATCTGCAGACTTCGCTCATCGAACAGCTGGCGGCGACCAATGCCGGCGAGCCCTGGTACGGCACGTCCCGATCCGTGCTGCTGGCAGGACTGAGCGCCCAGCAGGCGGCCGAGCATTCCGTGCCGGGCGTTCACTCCATCTGGGAGGAAGTGCTCCACATGACGGCATGGACGAACGAGGTCCGCCGCAGACTGGGCGGCGAGTCGGCGGGCACGCCGATCGAAGGCGACTGGCCGGCCGTGGGGCACGTGTCGGAGATGGAGTGGAGGGCGGCGCTGGACGCGCTCGATGCCGCGCACGCGCGCCTGCTCGAGGCGGTCCGCACGCTGCCGCCGCACCGGTGGTCGGAGCCCGTCGCGCAGCCACCGGGTGATACCCCGTCGGGCAACATCAGCGTCACCGGCCTCATCGTGGGCCTGGCGCAGCACGACGCGTATCACACGGGCCAGGTGGCGCTGCTGCGGAAGGCCGCCGGCATCCGCATCGGCCGCACCGACTGAGGTTGCGGCTCCGTGACCGTCGCCTCCAGTCTTGGAGCCCAGAGCCCGGAGGCCGGAGCCCAGAGCCCAGAGCCCGAACTCTACATCCTCTCGAAGATTCCGGCCGCGCCCATCCCGCCGCCGACGCACATGGTGACCATGCCGTAGCGCGCGCGGCGGCGCTGCATCTCGTAGACCAGGGACGTCGTCAGTCGGGCACCCGTGCACCCCAGCGGATGACCGAGGGCGATCGCGCCGCCATTGACGTTCAGGCGCTCGGGATCGATCGCCAAGTCGCGCAGACAGGCCAGCACCTGGACCGCGAAGGCCTCGTTCAGTTCCACCAGGTCGATCTCGCCGAGCGACAGCCCCGCTCGCCGCAGCGCCTTCTGCACCGCGGGCACCGGTCCGATGCCGAAGCGTTCTGGTTCGACCCCGGCCGTCGCGAAGCCGACGAAGCGGACCAGCGGTTGCAGGCCGTGGGCCCTGGCGAAGTCGGCGGACGTGACCAGCACCGCCGCGGCGCCGTCGCTCGTTTGCGACGAGTTGCCGGCCGTTACGGAGCCGTCCACGTGGAATGCCGGCCTCAGCCTGGCCAGCGCGGCCGCCGAGGTGTCGCGCCGTGGTCCTTCGTCGCGGGAGAAGGCATCGTCGCTGATGGCCGCGCCGTCGCGGCCGTCTACCCGGCGCACCGTCAGCGGCACGATCTCCGCGTCGAACAGGCCGGCGTTTTGCGCGGCCACTGCCCGCTGGTGACTGCGCAGCGCGAACGCGTCCTGCTCTTCGCGGCCGATGCCGAACTCGCGCGCGTGGTTTTCCGCCACGAGACCCGTCGTCAGGTAGACGTCCGGATAGCGGTCCACCAGTGTCGGGTTGGGCGACACCTTGTTCCCGCCCATCGGCACGAGGCTCATCGACTCGGTGCCGCCGGCGATCACCGCGTCGGCGCCTCCGGCCAGGATCCGTTCGGCCGCATAGGCGATGGATTGCAGGCCGGACGCGCAGAACCGGTTCACCGTCACCGCCGCAGCCTGCACCGGCAGGCCGGCGCGCAGGCTGGCGATGCGCGCGACGTTCAGGCCCTGTTCCGCCTCGGGCATCGCGCAGCCCATGATCACGTCGTCGATCTCGGCGCCGGAGACGCCGGGTGCGCGTTCCAACGCGGCGGCGATCACCGCGGCCGCCATGTCGTCGGGCCGCGTCGTGCGCAGGCTGCCGCCAGGCGCCTTGCCGACGGCGGTACGGCCAGCCGACACGATTACGGCTTCGCGCATGAGAAGTCCACCAGCAGCTCGCGGAGGGCGTCGCCCACTTCGCCGGCCTGGCCGTCGAAGAGGTGCGTCGCGCGATCGATCTCCACCAGTTCTTTTGGTTCCGCCAGCTGGGCATAGAGCGCGCGGACGCGGGCCAGCGGAATCAGCTCGTCGCGTTCGCCGTGGATCACGAAGGTCGGCTTCGCCGCCTTGATGACCGGCGAGTAGTCGTAGCGATCCACGGGCGGGGCGATCGCAATGAGAGCGCCGATGCGCGGGTCGGCCGCCCCCACCGTCAGCGCCACGTACGAGCCGAACGAGAAGCCGGCCGCCCACAGCTCCAGGCCCGGGTACTGCGCGGCCATGTAGTCCACGGCGGCCCGGTAGTCGTCGAGTTCGCCGCGCCCGTTGTCCCACGTGCCCGCGCTGCGTCCGACGCCGCGGAAATTGAAGCGCAGGACGACGCAACCGATCTCGGCCAGGGCCTTGGCCGCCTGGAACACCACCTTGGTGTGCATCGTGCCGCCCTGCGTAGGCAGCGGGTGCGCGAAGACCACGGCCACGCGCGGCTCTCCGTTCGGTTTGTCGAACAGGACCTCGAGCGGCCCCGCCGGACCGGGAATCTCACGAACCACTGCGTCAGCCAACGTGCCTCCTCTGTGAAGCGCCCCGTTCCAAAGACCCCCGCGATGTGCGTTCCGCGTCCGCGACGGCCTGGCGCGCGAATGGCGCGACGAGTCCCGCGAACTCCCCCGCCCTCGTCACCACGCCGAGATGTCCGGTGCGCGACAGAATCGCGTGCCGCGCGTGCGGCCACCGCTGCAGGTATTCCAACGTCAGCCGCGGCGGGACCACTCTATCGAGGCTCTCGTCACCGGTCACGACGAGTACGGGCACGCGGACGCCATCCAGGCCGCTCTCGCTCACGTTGGCTGCAAGGCCGGCGCGCCGCGCCATGCGGACCGGGTGAAAGGGATGCCTGACCGCGCGGGCACCGATGCGGATGGCCGCCCTCATTGCTGACCAGCGTCCTGCCGAGGCCGCGGCGATCTCGGGATAGAGCCGCAGGCTGGCGACGCAGAACACGGGCGTGAGCAGTCGCGGCGCCCGCAGATAGAACCGGGCCCGGTCGTTCAACCGCCACGAGGGCGGAAGCGCGGAGGCCAGCACGAGGGCCGCGACGCGATCGGGATGCGCCGCGGCGAATGCGGCCGCCACCAGGCCTCCATAGGACACGCCGCAGATGACGGCGCGGTCGACGCCTGCCTGATCGAGGGCCTGGCGCACCTGCGCGACATAGGCGTCGAATCCCGGCGCCTCGATGTTTGCCCCCGCGGTCGGTTCGTCCGCCAGCGAGAACGTCAGCACGCGGCAATGAGCGGCCAGCGCCTCGACCGTCGGGCGCATCCACTCCCAGCGCCCCTGGATGCCGGGGATGAGGACGATCGGAGGGCCATGGCCGAGATCGATGAGGTTCACGGTGATCTGACTCTACACGCGGCCTCAGGCCGCAGGCTACCGGCAAGAGGTGGCGTCGAGCGCGGGGCCGATGAGGTCGGGCTCGCCGGCGCGACCACCGGCGCGAACCGCCCGCAGCCTCGATCCGCGCTGCGTGCCAGGGGCCACGAGGCCGACGCGGTGGAACACCGCGCCGCCAGCGACCACACGCTCGAACGGCTACGCGACGGCGCCGTCGATTGCGTCGTCATCTCGGGTGTGGCCCCAGGGGCGCGATGCAGGCGCGCGACGCGAGCCGTCGTCTCAAGACGGTTGCACCGGAGGTCAGCATCGTAGTGGGTCTGTGGAACGCCGTGGGGTCACTGGAGGGGACGCGCGGACGGCTGAATGCCGCGGGCGCGGACTCGGTGCAGACGAGTTTCCTCGAGGCCTTGGAGTTCATCGGCCGCGTGGCGACACCGCCCGCCGTGCCTCCTCGTTAGCATCTCTTAGCATTCCAGGCGGCCGCAATCAGCGTGGCTCCGTGTCACGCTCCTCATCGCTTGATCGACTTCAACACAGTTTCGCGCTTGTCCTGGTGAGCGTGCCGGCGTGTCGTGAACGGGCGGCCGCGACGCCGCTCACACGGACGCGTGGCGGTTGAAGCGTTCTACGCGTCGTCATCCTGGCTGATCCGACTGACAAGAATGCGAAGGAGGAGATATGAACAGGCAATCGCGGTTCAAACGATTCGTAGCGATCCGGGCAGGTGCCATTCTCTTGATGGCGGTCGCCGTGGCCGCCATCAGCGCGCCGACCGCGTCGGCGGCGCCATTCACGTTGGATTTCGAGGGCGTCGGTGACTTTGCGAATATCCAGAACTATTACAACGGCGGGACGGATAGCCGGGGAAATGCCGGTCCAAACTACGGGGTGGAGTTCAACGCGAACACCTTGGCCTTGAACCAGTTCAATCCCCTCGCCAATTTCGCCCTGCCTCCGTCCGGAGACACGATCATGTTCTTTCTCACGGGGACGGCGGTCATGAACTACGCCCCGGGGTTCGATACCGGCTTCTCGTTCTTCTACACCACCGTTTCGTTCAGCGGTTCGGCCTCGGTCTATGACGGCCTGAATGCCACCGGCAACCTGTTGGGCACCATCCAACTCGATGCCTTGGGAAACGGACCGGTGCCCGGCGATCCATTCAGCAACTGGCGGATCGGGAACCTTGCCTTCAACGGAGTTGCAAGATCCATCGATTTCGGCGGCACCGTGAACCAGGTCGGCTACGACAACATTACATTCGGCTCGATCGACCCGACTGGTTCAGCGGCGGATCCTGTGCCCGAGCCAGCGTCCCTGACGTTGTTTGGTCTCGGCCTGGGTGGTCTGGTGGTGCTCCGTCATCGCCGGCGGCATTCCTGAGTCTGGTGCCGGCTGTTCTGACTTTCGCCTCGAGCGGACATCACCTAATTCCGCAGCGGCTTTCCCGTCTTCAGCGTGTGTTGAATCCTCGCCTGCGTCTTCGGCTCCCCGAGCAGGCTCAGGAACGCCTCGCGCTCGAGGTCGAGCAGCCGCTGTTCGGGCACCGTCGTAGCGTGCGGCAACAGGCCCCCGGCCATCACGGTCGCGAGCGTGCGGCCGACCAGCGCATCGTGATCGCTGATGCGCCCGGCGCGGTGCGCGAGGTGCACGCCGAGCAGGAGTGGTGCGCGGATGGTGTCGCCGCCGACGGAGATCGCGTGTCTGGGTGCCGGCGGCTGATAGCCCTCGCGCGCGCGCTGCAACACCCGCGCTTTCGCGTCGGCCAGCAGCCGCTCGCGATTCATCGTGATGCCGTCCACCGGGCGCAGGAAGCCCAGGCGCCGGGCGTCGGCGCCGCTGGTTGACGTCTTGCCGAAGCCGATGGTCTCGAACGCGTCCTGCATCGCCGGCAACAAATCGCCGCTACCGGCGCGATCGGCGGCGCGGGCCACCATCTCCTTGGTGCCTCCGCCGGCGGGAATCAGCCCGACGCCCGCTTCGACCAGGCCCATGTAGGATTCGGCGGACGCCTGCAGCCGATCCGCGTGCAGGGACAACTCGCACGCACCGCCCAGCGTCAGGCCGGCCGGTGCCACCACCACCGGCACGTCGCTGTCCCGCAGCAGCAGCACCGTCTGCTGGAAGCCGCGGACCATGTGGTCCAGTTCGTCCCAGTTCTCGTCCTGCGCCTCCAGCAGCACCAGCATCAGGTTGGCGCCGGCGGAGAAGTGCGGCCCGTCGTTGCCGACGACGAGGCCCCGGAAGTTCCTCGACGCTTCCCGGACGCCAGCCCGCAGCATGGCGACGGCGTCGCCGCCGAGCGCGTTCATCTTCGAGTGGAACTCCACGGCCAGTACGCCGTCCTCCAGATCGACGAGGCTCGCCCCGGCGTTCGACTGCACGACGCGCCCGCGTTCCTTCGCGGAACGCAGTATCAGGAGGTCGGGCCCGGCCGCAGGCACGGGCCCCGACCGCAGCCGGTTGCGTCCGGTGTCGACGATCTCGCGCAGCAGCGGCGGATCGCCCTCGGCGCAGGCAAATCCCTCCGCGCGCGCCGCCGCCAGCACCTCGCGAACGCCGATGGCGTCCATCAACTCGAAGGGACCGCGCTCCCAGCCGAATCCCCAGTGCATCACGCGGTCGATGTCATCGGGCGAGTGGGCAATGCCGCGCGCTACCCGGGCGGCGTAGACCATCGTCGCCCCAAGCGTACGCCGCAGGAACCGGCCGACGCGATCGTCGCCGCCGAACAGCCGGCGGACGCGCGCCTCGGTATCGGCGAGGGATTCGACTGCCGCCAGCGCGCCGAGCGCGGGTTTCTCGAGCGGGCCGTACTCGAGGGTCCGCGGCTCGATGACGAGGATCTGCGACCGGCCGTCCTGGTCCTTGGCGCGCTTGTAGAAGCCCTGTCCCGCTTTCTCCCCGGTCAGTCCCGCGTCGAGCATCCGCTGGACGAATGCCGGCAGCGCGAACGCCCGCGCCGCCTCGCGGTCCGACAGGCGCTCGCGCAGGTTCTCGACCACGTGGCCGAGGATGTCGATGCCCGCCAGGTCCAGCGTGCGGAACGTGGCGCTGCGGGGCCGGCCGATGGCCGGGCCCGTGATGGCGTCCACTTCCTCGATCGAGTACTCGCCGGCCGCCACGAGCTCGAGGATCCGCGTCACCTCGAACAGCGCCAGGTGGTTGCCGATGAAGTTCGGCGAGTCTTTCGCCAATACCACGCTCTTGCCCATGTGGCGGTCGGCGAACTCGCTCACGCGCGCCACCACGGCCGGGTCGGTGTCGCCGGTCGGGATCACTTCGAGCAGGCGCAGGTAGCGCGGCGGATTGAAGAAGTGGGTGCCCAACCAGTGGCGCCTGAAGCTGTCGGTGCGGCGCTCGGCGAGCGCCGCGATCGGGATGCCCGAGGTATTGGAGCTGACGATGGCATCAGGACGGCGGCGTTCGTCCACCTGCGCCAGCAGGCTGGTCTTCACGTCGAGCCGCTCGACGACCGCCTCCACGATCCAATCTGCCTCGGCCAGGCGGATCATCCCGCGCTCGAAGTCGGTGGTTTCGATCAGGCGCGCTGCGTCCTTGGTGAAGAACGGATCGGGCGTCAGTCCCATGGCGCGCTTGAGGCCGGCCGCGGCGGCGTCGTCGGTCAGGTCCATCAGCAGCACCGGCACGCCCACATTGGCGAAGTGGGCCGCGATCTGCGCACCCATCACGCCGGCGCCGAGCACGGCCGCTGAACGAATCGTCATGCCCGTCACTTCCAACGCGTCAGCACTGACTCGCGGTCGAAGAGCGCCACGGCCAGCCACAGCAAAGCCAGATTCAGGACGACCAGGCACGCCGAAAGGGTCGCTATGAGCCACACCGTCAGGATCACGCTGCCCATCACCTGCGCCACCAGCAGCCCGGTGATGGGCAGGATGACGATGGCGCCGATCTGCTGGGCGCCCCGGGCATCGTTGGCTCGCGACGACACGCACACCGCCATCTGCAGGGCCGCCAGCGCGGCCAGCGGGCCGGCCACGAAGACCACCAACAAAGACTCCGGCGACAGCAGTGCCAGGTGGACGCCAGGCTCGGCGAAGAGCGCCGTACCGAGGAGCAGCAGCCCGAAGATCGCCAGCGTCAGCAGCAGCGCAGGCACGAACGACCCGAGGACCTTGGCCGCCAGCAGTTCCGTCGTCGCCAGCGGCGTCGCCAGGAGCGGCTCCAGCGTGCGCGCCTGCTTCTCACCAATGACGCTGTAGGCCGCCGTGGACATCGAAGCCGCCACCGGGCCGACGACCAGCAGCACCAGGAACTGCTGGAAGATGAACGCCTGTACGGCGGCCTCCGGGCCCAGCGTCCGGCTCCAGGACCGCGTCCGGAACATCTCGATCGCCACTTGAAAGTCACCGGAATCGGAGAGGCGTTCGCCGGTGAAGGCGGGCACCATCACCGCCACGAAGAAGGGCAGGGCCAGCGCTACGACGCTGGTCAGCAGCGCCGGGAGGAACACGGCCGGATTGCGGCGCAGGTCGGCAAACTCCTTGGCGAGAAGCGCGCGTACGCGGTCCGTCACGACGATGTGCCGCCTCCATCCAGCACCCGCAGGTAGACGTCCTCGAGGGATGGCGTGTCCGGCACCACCGCCTCGACGCGCGCCCCCGCCTCGACCAGCATCCGCACCACATCCGGCGTCGACGTCGCACTGCCTTCAGAGACCGCATCGCCGGGCGACACCGACAGCACATTGCCCTCCGCTCGCACGTCCGCGATGCCGCCAGACCGCAACATGGCGGCGAACGGTGCGGCGTCGCCGTCCAGCACGATGCGCATACGAGTGCCGAAAAGTCGGGCGCGCAAGGCCTGTGGCGTGTCAGTCGCCAGGAGGCGCGTACGCAGCACGCCCACGCGCGTGGCCAGGCGCTCGACCTCGTCGAGGTTGTGCGTGCACACCACGACGGCGCGGTCCTCGGTCTGCAACTGGCGCACCAGATCGCGCACCCCACGCGCGCTTTCGGGGTCGAGACCCGACGTCGGCTCGTCCAGCAGCACGATGATCGGATCGTGCAGGAGCGTTCTCGCCAACGCAACCCGCTGGCGCAGTCCCTTCGACAGCTGAGCCGTGTCGTCCCCAGCGCGGTCGAGCAGTCCGAACCGGTCGAGCGCGGCGTCCACGGCGCGGCCGGGCTGGGCCAGCCCATGCAGCCGGGCATAGGTCATCAGGTTCTGCCGCACGCTCAGGCGATCCCACAGGCCGGGCGACTCGGTGAGGAGCCCAACCAGACCGCGCAGGCGCCGGGCGGACCGGGGCGACACCGGCTGGCCCTCGAGTTCGATGCGGCCGGTGGTGGGGGCGATGAGTCCGGCCAGCATGCGGAGCGTGGTGGTCTTGCCGGCGCCGTTGGGCCCGACCAGTCCGAAGGTTTCGCCGCGGCGGAGATCGATCGACACGCCATCGACCGCCACGCGCCGACCGAACGTCTTGACGACGTCCCGCGCGGCCAGCAGCGGCGTCGACCCCGTCACGGTGTCGGGAGACTCGCGCTGAACTCGTAACAGCCTGGCGTGACGAGCACGGTGCCGCGGCGGGTGAAACCGAAGCTGGTGGGCGCCACGATGCCGGCGGCCCTGAACTGCACGGTGCGGATCTTGTCGCCCTGGGCGTCGTACACGTAGGTGTATGGAATCGACAGCGAGATCCACAGCTCGCCGGTCGGGCTGACTGCCGCGGCGCGGATGAGTGGCGCGACGAAGGGCACTTCGCGGTCCTGGACGCGGCGCCTTGGCCACTGTGTCGGTTGTGCCGCCAGCAACGCATCGAGTTCCACACCCTGCAGAAGCCGTTCGAAGACCAGATTGCCCGACGCGTCGTACTTCTGGAACGCCGGCCGTCCGGCCATGAACACGTAGTAGTAGCCGCCTGCGGGATCGGCGAGCGGGAGGCCGGCGTTCATGGCCAGATGCAGCTCGCGGTCGGGTTCGAAACCGGTCGGCCGCAGATGGCCGATCGTAGACGTGCCGTAGCCGCCCGGCGAGTAGGTGGTAACGAGCGCGCCGCTCTCGGGGTGGCTGACCAGCAGCCCACCCCGCGTGAACTGGATCGAGCCTGTGCCGTTCAGCATGGTGCCGCCGATCACGATCCGCGCCGCGGGCTGTCCTGGCAGGAAGAATCCCGCCAGCCGCAAGCCGTCGGCGTCGAAGACCTGGATGCGCTGGCGGCCGCGGGGCACGTCGGCCACCACGATACGGCCGTCTTCCGCGACGTCGAAGCCGGTAGGCTCGATCACGCGCCCGTCTTCCTGACCGATGCTGATGATGCGCCGGGCCGTGCTGCGGTCGGCCGTCACCCGGTACACGGAGTGCCCGCGCCGGTCGAAGACGAAGTAGGCGCCGTCGGGTCCCTGCTGGAATCCGGCCGGCTCCTCGAACAGCCCCGAGACGTGCGCCGGCAGGCCGCCCAACGACGACAGCATCTCGACGCGCAGCGCGGCGAGCCGCGCCGGCTGCAGGGTCAGGAGCACGGCGGCAAGCACGGCGCCGAGCGGAGTGATGCGCGGTCCCATCTCCGCCCTCTCTCGCCGTGTCCGTCGCCCGTCGCCGTTATCGCCCGTGGCGGACCGGATCGAGCAGGGCCTGATACACCATCGTCGGATACTTCTCCCGCACGTCGGTGGCGTTGGGCAGCACCTGGATCATCAACAGGATGATCAGCCCCGACTGCGGATCGATCCGGTAGACCGTGCCATAAGCCCCGCCCCACCCATAGGCGCCCACCGAGTCCATGCCGTTGGCGCCGTAGCGGTCGGTGGTCTCGAAGCCCAGTCCGAAGCCGAGGCCGGTGGCCGAGTGGAGCGCGCCGACCTGATTGGTGGCCATCAGTTCCACGGTGCGCGGCGCCAGGATGCGCACGCCGTCCAACACGCCGCCGTTTCGAATCATCTCCAGGAACCGGCCGTAATCCCGCGCCGTCGACAGCAGCCCCGCCCCGCCGGCCAACGTGCGGCGCGGGCCGTCCACGTAGTGGCCCTGGCCGCGCGAACCCTCCGGCGCACGCGTGTACTTGCCGTCGGCGCCGCTCGCGTAGACGGCGGCCAGCCGGTCCTTCTGGTCGGACGGCAGGAAGAACTGCGTGTCCTTCATGCCCAGCGGACCGGTGATGCGCGCGCGGATCACCTGGTCCAGCGTCTGGCCCGAGGCCCGCTCGACGATGCAGCCCAGAATGTCGGTGTTGTAGCCGTAGACCCAGCGTTCGCCCGGCTGGGCCACGAAGGGCAGCGTGGCCAGCCGCTCGATGGCGTCACAGACCGGCTCGCTCTTGTCGGCGAAATACCACCCGGCGCCCGCCGAGGGTCCCAGGCCCTTCTGGCTGTAGGCCTCGGCGATGTCGGCTTCCGTGCCGTACGAGATGCCGGCCGTGTGGGTCAGCAGGTCGCGAATCGTGATCGGCCGCTTCGCGGGCACGATGGAGACCACGCCGTTCTCGCCCCGCACCGAGACCGAGGTGTGGGCGAATGCCGGGATGAAGCGGCTGGCCGGGTCGCTGATGTTCAGCTTGCCTTCCTCCACCAGCGACAGGATGGCCACGCTGGTCAGCGCCTTGGTCTGCGACGCGATGCGGAAGATCGTGTCGGGCGTCATGCGGCGGCCAGCTTCCTTGTCGGCCCAGCCGACGGCCTTCTGGTATACCGGCCGGCCGTCCCGCAGCACCAGCGCGACGGCGCCCGGCAACTGGCCTTGTTCGACGTACTCCTCGAGCACGCGGTCGAGGCGGGCCAGCCGTTCGGCCGAAAGGCCCCGGGCGCCGGCAGCCTTGGACGCGGCGGGCGACGCCTGCGGCGCAGCGGTTGGAGCGGGCGCCTGTGCCTGTGCGACGACGGGGGTGGCGCCCAGGCACAGCGCCAACAAGCTCCGGGACAGTGGGTTCGTAGCGGTCACGGCTTCGCTCCTTCTTTGCGAACCGGCATCAGTCGGTTCGCCAGACCCTGTCTGAAACGCTGGGCGCGGTCCGCGCAGCAGGCGGACCACGCCCTGTCAGTACGATGCGACCGATCGGATGGCGGCCAGCACATCGGCGCTGCCCGGAAGGATCGCCTCCTCGAGCACCGGAGAGTATGCCACCGGGCAGTCGGCCGCCGCGACACGCTTGACGGGTGCGTCGAGGTGGTCGAACAGCTCCTCGACGATGCGCGCGGCGATCTCCGCTCCGAAGCCGCACGTCAGCGGATCTTCGTGCGCCACGATCACGCGGCTCGTGCGCTGCGTGTAGGCGGCGATGGTCTCCCAGTCGTAGGGCGAGATGGTCCGCAAATCCACCACGGCGACGCTGACGCCGTCCCGCTCGGCCTGCTGCGCCGCCAGGAGCGACCGCTGCACCAGCGCGCCCCACGTGAAGACCACGACGTCGCGGCCGTCGCGCACGACGGCGGCCTTGCCGAACGGCAATGTGTAGTCGGCGCCAGGGTAGGGGGACTTGTTGTAGGTCTGGCGATAGAGGTGCTTGTGCTCGCAGAACAGCACCGGGTCGTCGCAGCGGATCGCCGTGCGCAGCAGGCCGACTGCGTCCTGGGCGTTCGACGGGAATACGACGCGCAGGCCCTGCGTCTGCGCGAAAATCGACACCGCCGACTGGCTGTGGTACGGCGCCCCGCCCTTCAGGTAGCCGCCGATGGGCACGCGGATGACCACCGGGCACGACCAGTGGTTGCCCGACCGGTAGCGCATCATCGACAGCTCGTTGCGAATCTGCATGAAGCCCGGCCAGATGTAGTCGAAGAACTGGATTTCGACTACCGGCTTCAGGCCGCGCAGCGCCATGCCGACCCCGCGGCCGATGATGTTGGCCTCGGCGAGCGGCGAGTTGAAGACGCGGTCGTTGCCGTGGGCACGCTGCAGGCCGAAGGTGGCCTTGAAGACGCCACCCTTTCCCTGCACGTTCGACAGCACCGCGGTCCGCGTGGCGTCGGCCACGTCCTGGCCGAACACGACGATGCGCGGATCGCGCGCCATCTCGTCCTTCAGCGTCGCGTTGATCGAGTCGACCATCGTCATCGGCGATTCGCCGGGCTGCGGTTCGCAGGCAAAGAGCCCCGAGGTGGGATCGATGTCCGGCGAGAACACGAAGGCGGTGGCCGTGCGCGGGTCGGGTTTCGGCGCTGCGAGGGCCAGGTCGGCGGCGCGGTTCACCTCGCGCTCGACCGAGGTGAGCATGTCCGCCAGCTCTTCCTGCGTGGCCAGGCCTTCGGCGACGAGGAAGCGGCTCATCTTGAACAGCGGGTCGCGCGCCCCCTCGGCCTCGCGCTCCTCGGCGGTTTTGTACCAGCGCTCGTCGTCGGTCTGCGAATGCGAGTACGGACGCGTGACGTGCGCGTGGACCAGCGCCGGCCCGCGCCGCGAGCGGACGTAGGCAATGGCCTCCGCCAGCGTCTCGTAGCTCTCGAGATAGTCGGTGCCGTCGCAACGGTACACGGCCAGGTCGGGGAACGACTCGACCAGCCGCGAGATGTCGCCGCCGGGGGTCTGCACCTCGACCGGCGTGGAGATGGCGTAGCCGTTGTCTTCCACCAGGTACAGTAGCGGCAGTTTCCCGGTGCACGCCGTGTTCAGCGACTCCCAGAACTCGCCTTCGCTCGTGCCGCCATCGCCGATGGAGACATAGGTGATCTGGTCGGAGTGGTACTTCGCCTCGCGGTTCGGAATCGCGGTGACGCGCTCGTAGAGCAGGCCCGCTTCGGCCGTGCCCACGGCGTGCAGGCACTGCGTCGCCACGCAGCTGCTCTGCGACGGGATGTTCAGCGCACGGCTGCTCCAGTGCGACGGCATCTGCCGTCCGCCGTTGCCGGGGTCGTCCTTCGAGCCGACGGCCGCCAGCAGCATGTCGAGCGCCGGCATGCCCAGCGCCAGGCACAGCGCCCGATCCCGGTAATAGGGGAAGAACCAGTCGTAGCCGCCGCGCAGCTGCCGGCCCGCCGCGACCAGCACCGCCTCGTGTCCGGCACCGCTGATCTGGAAGTAGGAAAGAGACTGGTTCCTGAGCTGCAGCTCCTTGTCGTCGATCTTGCGCGACAGGAGCATCGTGCGGTACGCGTCACGGAGATCGTCCCGTGACAATCCCTGGCGATCGCCCGCACGCGCCTTCGCTCCCGAGGCGCGGGTCGCCGCGCCGTTGGCGAGGGTCGAAGCCTTCATGGCTTGACGAATTATGGCACTATCGTCGGGCTCCTGTCTGCGGCGGCCGTCGCCGGGACGGGTCGCGAGAAACCATGACGCACGCCGTGCACCGCTGGGACGAGATCGACCTGGTCAAGATCACCGAGATGATGTCCCAGAAGGTGGTGACCGGGGCCCATCAGATGCTGGCCCAGACCTACCTGAAGCAGGGGGCGCTGGTGCCGCTTCACGCCCATCCCAGCGAGCAGATGACCTACGTGCTGCAGGGCGCGGTGCGCTTCGTCGTGGCCGGGGAGGAAACCATCGTCCGGGAAGGGGAGGTTCTGCTTATCCCTTCCAACGCGCCTCACCAGGCCGAGGTTCTCGAGGACACGTTCCAGCTCGACGTCTTCAGCCCGCCGCGCGCCGACTGGCTTCCTACCCTGGTGGAGGGGTAGATGCTGGGGCCGACGTCATCGGCGGGCGGCGGTGACGCGGCCACGCGCGGCGATCGCACCGGCCAGCCCTCCGGCCAGCGATGCCGCCGTGCCGATCAATGAGGCGTTGCGCAGCACAGAGGCGGCGTCCCGCAGGCTTTCCCAGCTCATTCCGATCTTCATCAGCTGCGGCTGCACGATGGTCAGCGACACGATGGTCAGCGCCAGGATGGCCGCCGTGCCGGCGCACGACCCGAGAAAGCCCGTGATGCCCGCCGTCCAGACGCCGCCGCGCCACCCAGCCCGCACGCCCAGCGCGCCGAGCGCACACGCCGGGGCCGTCGCGGTCAGCCACGCCCGTATTGAGGCGCCGCTTGCGGGAAGATCCACGTAGAGGCCGTTGCCGGCCAGGAACGACAACACGACGACGAGGCCTGCCAGCCTCGACTCCGTCCAGGCCCACTCGGCCACCTGCATGAGGAACCACCGGTCGGCGCGGGCGCGGCCAATCGCCGGCAGGATCTGGTCGCGATAGCGATCCAGTACGTCACCGGTCAGCACGTCGCGGTGCCGGCGCGGCACCAGCGTCACCAGCAGCCAGACGGCCCACGGCGGCGGGCCTGTGGTCATGGGTCGATTGCCGGTGCGTCCGGCCTCAGTGCACCCAGGGACCCCTGTCCGACTTGCCGTCCGACTTGCCGCCGCGGTGGATGTCGAACCGCCGCCGCATGCGATCGATGCGCCAGCGGTTCAGCCGATATTGCAGCTCCGATCCCAGCCGCAGGCGGCGCCCCTTCAGATACAGATAGCCCACCGCCAGCCCGCCCAGGTGCGTAGCGTGCGCGACGCCGTCGCCGGGTCCGCCCACGGCCGAGAGCAGCGAGATTGCGCCGGCGATCAACACGAAGATCCGGACCGGCACCGGGAAGATGAAATACAGATAGATCTGCCGGTGCGGGAAGTACAACGCGTAGGCCATCAGGATGCCGTAGATCGCGCCCGATGCCCCGACCGTGAGCGAGACGTAGAGGTCCTGTCCCAGCGCACCCGGCAGGAGCGACAGCAACAATGTCGTCGCCGCTGCGCCGACGCCGCACACCAGATAGAACCGTGTGAAGAACGTGGTGCCCCACATCCGCTCCAACTCCACGCCGAACATCCACAGCGCCAGCATGTTGAACAGGATGTGCGATACGCCGCCGTGCAGGAACATGTAGGTCAGCGGCTGCCAGAGTGCGCCGCCGAACACCGCCGCCGGTTGCAGACCGAGACGGTAGGTCATCTCCGGCACGGCCACGGCCGCCAGAAACGCCACGACGTTGGCGATGATGAGCGCCTTGACCGCCGGTGACAGCGGACCAGGTCCGAAGGAATAGGCGACGTTCGGCGGGTACCCTCGCGGCATGACTGCCAGTCTAACCCCTCAGCGCCGGCGGCCCAGGCGCCGCATCACCATCGCGACGCCTTCTCCGAACTCCTTGATCCTCAGCAGGTGGGCCGCAAGCCCGAGCACGGCCACGGCGCCGCCGATCGACACAGCCAGACGCAGCAGCTGCGGCACGAGCCGGGGGCCCGGGACGAGGCTCAGCATCACGCGATCGAGCCCCACGGCCGCCACTCCCATCACGCTGGCGGCCAGGATGATACGCAGCAGCGAATCCAGCACACGACCGCCGTCCAGGCCTCCGAGGTGGCGGTTGAGCATCATCAGCAGCAGCCCGGCGTTGAGGAGCGCGGCCACCGACGTGCCCAGTGCCAGTCCCTCATAGCCCATCGAGCGCACCAGGATGGTGTTGAGCCCGGCGTTCACGAGCACCGTGATGATGCTGACCGCCACGGGAATGCGGTTTTGTTCGAGCGCGTAGAACGCCGGCGACGCGATGCGTACTACGGAATAGCCGAGCAGGCCGATGGCATAGAACTGCAGGGCCGCCGCCGTGGCCAGCGTGTCGGAGGCGGAGAAGGCGCCGCGCTGATACATCAGCTGAACGATGGGTTGCGCCAGCACGGCCAGGCCCACGGTGGCCGGTACGTTCAGCATCAGCATCAGCGTCAGGCCGTCGGCGATGGTCTTGCGCACCGCGCCTTGATCGGATTGCGCGGCGAACCGCGCGATGACCGGCGTCGTGGCGGTCGCGATCGAGACGCCGAAGAGCCCGATCGGCAGGTACATCAGCCGGAACGCGTAGTTCAGCCACGACACCGCGCCGGCGGCCTGGCCCGTGGCCAGCAACGTGTTCACGAACACGTTGACCTGCGTTGCCGCCAGGCCGATGGTGCCCGGTCCCATCAGCAGCAGCACGCGCCGCAGCCCCGGATCGCTCCAGTCGAGGCGCGGTGTGTAGCGGAATCCCTCGCGGCGCATCAGCGGCCACTGGATGGCCCACTGCGCCACGCCGCCCAGCACGGTGCCAATCGCGATGCCCGTGACAGGGTGCAGGCCCAGCGCCGGCATGAACGGCACCAGGCCGACCGCGCACAGCACGTTCACGACATTGAACATGGCCGGCGACAGCGCCGGGATGAAGAAGTGGCCGAGCGCGTTCAGCATTCCCATGAACGCGGCGGCCAGCGCCACGAACGTCAGGAACGGGAGCATGATGCGCGTCAGGTCGCCGGTCAGCTCTAGTTTGCCCGGTACGCCGGCGTAGCCTCCGGCGAACAGCCCGACCAGCGGGTTCGAGAACAGCAGGCCCAGCAGCACCAGCGCGGCCGTGATGACCAGCAGCGCGTTGACCACGTTGGCCCCCAGCCGGAACGCCGAGGCCTTGCCGTTGGTGGCGAGTTCGCGGGCAAACGTCGGCACGAACGCCGCGCTCATCGCGCCTTCGGCAAACAGATCGCGCAGCAGGTTGGGGACGCGGTAGGCGACGTTGTAGGCGTCCATCGCGTCGCTGGCTCCGAACAGCGACGCCAGCACCTGCTCGCGAACGACGCCGAGAATGCGGCTGGCCATCGTCGCGGCGCCGGCCGAGGCGGCCGAGCGGGCGACGCGCGACGGCGGCGAAGGCTCAGGCGCCAAGCGCTCGGCGGACCGCCTCGTTCACCGCCCGGCCGTCCGCCGACGTGCCCGCGAGTTTCGGCATGACGGCCTTCATCACCTTGCCCATGTCCTTGGCCGACGTGGCACCGGTCTCAGCGATGGCGGCCGCGACGGCGGCCTCGATGTCGGCGGCGGATGCGGCCGGCGGCAGAAACGTTTCGAGCACGCCGAGGTCGCCGGTCTCCTTGTCCACCAGGTCCTGGCGCCCGGCCTTGCCGAACTGCTCGATCGAGTCGCGGCGCTGTTTGGCCAGCGCGCCGACGACCTGCAGGATCTCGGCGTCGTCCAGGTCGCGCCCCTTCTCGACGCCCTTGTTCATGATGGCGGCCTTCAACATGCGCAGCGCCGACAGGCGCACCGTGTTCTTGGCCTTCATCGCCTCGGTGATACCGGCGTTCACCTGGTCGTTCAACGTGCTTGCCATCTGTCTCGCTGTCTCCAGTCTGGGGATCGTCCAGTGGTGTCGGTCACCGGTCGCCGGTGGCCGGCAGCCGCTCCCCTCACGCCCTCAGGACGGGTCGGAATCGCCGTAGGTGATGTGCCAGTTCTCGGTGTGATCGTAGAACCCGCGCGGCACCTGCACGGCGTTCACCTTCACCGCGACGTCGAGCGAGGACTTTACGTTGAAGTATCCGTTGCGACGCAGCACCCGTTTGAACGAGTCGTTCATCGTGTAGCAGCGTACCTTGTCCGTGTCTTCGGCGCGGGCGGCGCGGTCCACCCAGCGTAGCAGCGTCTTGAGTCCCGAGATATCGTCGGGGTGGGTGAGAAAGTCCACGATCAGTGTCACGCGCCCCAGGGGTTCCTGGATGTGGCGGTACACGGCATAGCCGTGCACCTCGCCCTGGCGCTTGAGCGCCGCGGCCGCGTAGCGCACGTGCGGCGGATCGAAATACCGCCAGTTCAGGTACGGTGCATCGCGCCGCACGGAGAGGTCGAACCGTTCGGCCAGGCGCTCCCACAACGTGGTGAACCCGGCGTCGAAGCGGCGGATCGGTTCGCATTCGGCGCGCAGTGGACGCGACCGGGCCAGCACCTGTACGAACGGATAGGCCAACGCCGACACGGCCGAATTGATGGGGGTGGGCCAGTGCGGCAGGCGCAGGGCGCGCCGCGTCAGCGGCTTGACGAAGCAGGCCACGGAGCGGGATTCGGCGAAGTGCAGACGGTCCAGCACCGCCCGGGATTGGGGCGACGGACTGCGGGCCAGCGCCGCGCCGTTATTGCGATCCCAGGCGCGCACGAGCGCCTCGCCCAGGCCCTGCTGATCGCGCTCCGGCGCCACCATGGCGTCGGCGCCCCACGAACCGTCCACCTCGATGCCCTTCAGCGAGACGCGGACTGGCAGCGTGGGGTACTGGCCGACGATCGTCGGACCTTCACGCGCGATCCAGATGCGGGGCTCGCCGCCGCGGTTGAAGGGATTGCGGCGATGCTGCCACTCCCAGCGGAGGCGGTACGCCTCGGCCGCGTCGGCGCCATGCCGACGGCGATAGAGCGTGTCTACGCCGCGCCGGTCTTCCGTTCTGAAGCGGTCGATCTGTGGCATGTGGACGTTGCGGTGGGTCGCCGCCGCAATTGTACGGGCTACCGGCCGCAGGCCAAGGGCCACAGGTGCGGGGCGACGGGACCGGGCCCGTCGCTCCCTAGTCGTTCGGCGGCCGCGGCGTCGGATTGGGTTGCGGCACCGGCGTGATCATGCCCGGCCGAGCCGCGCCCTGGACGCCGAACGGATTGCCCGGGGTGGGGGCGGGGGCGGGGACGGCCGGGACCTCGGGTTGAACCAACGGCGGCGTCACAGCCGGGCGGACGTTCTGGCGGTTCGGCGCGCCGCCCTGGGCCGGTTGATCGGGCTGTGGGTCGTTGAGCGGTTCCGACTCGCCATCCGGTTCTGGAGGCGCCACGGCCTGCGGACGTCTGAATGACGGATTCTGTGCGACCGGTCTCGGCGGCTGGTTGATCGGGCCCGCCAGTGCCGGCCGCTGCGCGGGGCCGGCGGTGGCGGTGACCACCACCAGCCGATCGAACGCGGAGATGCCGGGCACGAGATTCGCCTCGCGCGGTCCCAGCATGTAGCCGCCCACGTCGCGCAGGAGGATGTCGAGCGCCTGGCGTTCCGGCACGTCCGTCAACTGCAGCGTGACCGGGGTGGCGCTCAAGCGCTCGGCGTTGATGATGCGGGTGCCGCCGACGCGCGCCCACTCGCTCATGATCGTGCGCACCGACGCGTTCTGGGCCGTGAGGTTGACCTTGCCCATCACGAACTCGACCTTGACGGTCTGAGCCTGGGTCGTGACGGCGGCGGCCAGTATCAGCCCGGCCGCGAATACGGAGTGAAACTTCATGGGCGCATTCTCCTCGAGCGGGCCCGGTGCGCGCTGCCAGGCGCCTCGGTCAGTATACGTCCGCGGCATCGGTCGGCGCGGCCCCCAGAGAAGAGGCCGCACCAGTGAGGCGACGCGCCCGTCAGAGGCGGCGCTTTGCTAGTGCTCGCGGACGTAATCGATGACGGTTCTGATGATTTCATCCAGAGCGAGCCGCGGCTGGTAGCCGATGAGCGCGCCAATCTTGGAGATATCAGGCACCCGGCGCGGCATGTCCTCGAACCCGGCCTCGTAGGCCTCGTCGTAGGGGATGAGCTGGATGGGCGAACGGCTGCCCGTCAGCGCCTTCACGCGTTCGGCCAACGCCTGAATCGACACCTCTTCCGTATTACCGATGTTGAACACCTCGCCGACAGCGCGAGTCTCGCCGGCCAACGCGATCAGCGCGTCCACCACGTCGGCGACATAGGTGAAACTGCGGGACTGCGTCCCGTCGCCAAAGACCGTAATAGCCTGCTCGGCCAGGGCCTGGCGCACGAAGGTGGGCAGCACCATGCCGTATTGCCCGGTTTGCCGGGGACCCACGGTGTTGAAGAGGCGCACGACCACGACCGGAAGGCGCTTCTCCTTCCAATAGGCGAGCGCCAGGAATTCGTCGATGGCCTTGCTGCACGCGTAGGCCCAGCGGTGCCGCACCGTGGCGCCCAGCACCAGGTCGGCGCCTTCCCGGAAGGGAACGTCCGTGCTTTTGCCGTAGACCTCCGACGTGGACGCGATGAAGACCAGTCGCTTCTTCTTGTTGGCGTGTTTCAGCACCACCTCGGTGCCGTGCACGTTGGTCTCGATCGTGTGTACCGGCTGCTCGACGATCAGCTTCACGCCGACCGCGGCCGCGAGGTGGAACACCACGTCGCAGCCGTCGATGAGCTCGGCCAGCAGCGGTTCGTTCGTCACCGAGTCGATGGCGTAGCCGAATCCGGGCCGACCCTTCAGGTGCTGGATGTTGTCGATCGATCCCGTCGAGAGATTGTCGAGGACCATCGCCTCATGGCCGCCGTCCAGCAGGTGTTCCGCCAGATGCGACCCGATGAATCCCGCGCCGCCGGTGATGAGCGCCTTCACGTGGTCCTTTCTACGAACTCGTTCACGGCGTCCGCCACCGTCTCTACCTGGGACGCGGCAAGCCGCGGATGCAGCGGCAGGGACAGCAGTTCGCGGCCCGCCTGGCCGGCCACCGGGCACGTGCCCGGATGGAACCGGGCGAACGCCGGCTGGTCCGACAGCGGCACCGGATAGTGCACCAGGGTCTCGATGCCGCGGGCGCCGAGAAACGGCTGCAACGCGTCCCGCGCCAGCGATCGTATCGGAAACAGGTGATAGACGTGGCCGGGGTCGTGTTCGGCGACGGCCCGCGCCCGCGGATCGAGGCGTCGGCGATACGCCGCCGCCAGACTTCGCCTGGCAGCCGTGGCATCGGCGAGTCGCGCCAGCCTGGCGCGCAGAATCGCGGCCTGCATCTCGTCGAGCCGGCTGTTCACCCCGGCTTCCACGTGGTCGTAGCGCGAGGCCTGACCGCCGTTGCGGAGCCGCCGGACGCGCGCGGCCAGCGCGGCGTCGTTGGTGACGACGGCGCCGCCATCGCCCATCGCGCCGAGGTTCTTGGTGGGATAGAAGCTGAACGCGCCCGCGATGCCCCGCGTCCCCACCGCTGTGCCCGCGCTCGTCGCCAGGTGGGCCTGACAGCAGTCTTCGACGATCGGAATCCCGCGCGCGGCGGCCATGGTCACGAGTGCGTCCATGTGCGCCGCGGCCTGCCCGTAGAGGTGGACGGGCACGATCGCCCGCGTGCGAGGCGACAGCGCGGCCGCGCAGCCATCCGCGTCCAGCGTCAGTGCGCCAGGCTCCACGTCCACGATGATCGGCGTGGCGCCGATCTGGATGACCGCCAGCGCCGTGAACGCCGCCGTCATGGCCGGCACCACCACCTCGTCGCCCGGACCGATGTCGAGCGCGCGCAGCGCCAGTGCGATGGCATCGGTGCCGTTGGCCACGCCGACGGCGTGCGCCGCGCCCGCCGCGGCCGCGAACTCGGCCTCGAACGCTTCGACCTCTGGTCCGAGCACGAACCAGCCGCGGCTCACCACACGCTCGATTGCCGCGGCAATATCGGCGTGATCGCGTCCGGGCCGGAGTTCGACGAAGGGAATGTGTGTGCTGCCGGTCACGTCGCCGCCACCTGCGACGCGGCGGGAACGTAGTGCTCGAAGTGCTCGCGGTAGAAGTCCAGCGTGCGGGCCAGTCCCGCGGCCAGCGGTGTCGTCGGCGCCCAGCCCGTGGCCGCCAGCATGCGGCTCGAATCAGAGTAGAAGTCGCCGATGTCGATGGCCTTCTTGTCGGCAGGCCAGGGAACCAGCCGATAGCTACCCGAGCCGGCCGCGGCCAGGAGCTGCTGCACGAGCTGCACGTGGGAGATGGGCTGGCTGCCGCCGATGTTGAAGACCCGGCCGTTGCACGCGTCGGTGACGCCCGCCCGCAGGAAGGCGTCCGCCGCGTCGTCAACGAAGACGAAGTCCCTGAGCTGGGCGCCGTCGCCGTAGATCTGGATCTCGCGTCCCTCGATCGCCAGACGGATGAACCAGCCGATGAAACCCTGTCGGTTGTGCCTGAGCAGCTGGCGCGGCCCGTAGACGTTGGTGAGCCGCAGCGAGCAGGCGCGGACGCCGAACACGTTGTTGTAGACCAGGTGGTAGCTTTCGCCCGCCGCCTTGTTGATGCCGTTCACGTCGGTCGGGCGCACCAGGTGGGTTTCGTCCACCGGCAGGCGTTCGGGCCGGCCGTAAATCTGCCGCGTGCCCGCGAATACCACCTTGACGGCCGGATTGTGACGGCGGCACGACTCGAGCAGCGACAGCTGCGCCCGGCAGTTGATGTCGAGATCGGTGTGCGGGTCCTCCATGCTGTCGATGTGACTGACCTGCCCGGCCAGGTTGAAGATGATTTCTACCTCTGGGACGAGGCGGTCCATCGCGCCGCTCGAGCGGATGTCGATGAGGTGCAGACGGACCGCGTCGGCTACGCCGTGGAGGTTGAACGTGTTGCCGCCATAGTCGGGGATCATCGCATCGACGACCAGCACGTCGGCGCCCAGTTCGAGCAGGCGTCGCGTGAGGTTGCTGCCAATGAAGCCCATGCCGCCGGTGACCATCACGCGGCGATTGCGGTAGAAGGTGGGAAGGTCGTCGGGGGTGCCCAACATGATCGTGGATCCGAGGCCGGGCCTCGGGCTGGGATTGTACCAGAGGCGTTCAGCGGCGGACCGCGTCGAACACCATCAATTTCAGCCACATCCCGGCGATATCCATGTAGGTGCGCGCAATCCGGCCGGGACGGAAGAACTGCGACTGGCCGAATTCCCGGGCGTAGTGGTGCACCGACACTTCGCGGAACTGCGAACCGGCCCGATGCGCCAGTTTTACGAGCTCGACGCAAATCGAACCGCTGTTCTGCGTGAGGCCCAGGCGCTGCACCACGCTGCGCCGAATCAGGCGGAAGTCGCAGTCCACGTCGTTCACCGGCAGCCAGAAGGACCAGCGCATCACGAACTTGTGCAGGTTTCCGGCGAAGACGCGGTAGCTGGGATCCTGGCGCGTCATTTTCATGCCGTTCACGAAGTCGGTGTCCGGCGTCATCAACATCAACAGGAGCGGCAGCTCGGCGACGTCGTACTGCCCATCCCCATCGGTGTAGAAGACCAGTTCCTTCGTGGCCGCGGCGAAGCCGCTGCGCAGGGCGCCGCCGTAGCCCCGATTGATGTGGTGGGTTACCACCCGGAGCCGCGGCACTTCACCGGCCAGAGCCGCCAGTACCGCACCGCTGCCGTCGCCCGAGGCGTCGTTCACGACGATGATCTCGTAATCGTCGGTCAGCCCCGCCAGCGTTTCGGCGGCGGCCCGGACCAGCCGGCCGATCGTGCGTTCGTCGTTGTAACAGGGAAAGAATGCGGAGATGGAGGGACGCCCGACACTCACCGAACCGTGAGGGTAGCACGGCGGCCGGCGAGTCGCCACGGCAGCACGACTGATTCGACGATGACGCGCCACGACAGTTTCGACGCACCCTCGCGCCGTTCGACGAACGTGATCGGGACCTCGACGATGCGGCCGCCGTGGCGGCGGGCTTTCCATGCCATTTCCACCAGGAACGCGTAACCGTCGGATTGCATGTCGCTGAGGTCGAGCGTGCCCAGCAGTGTCCGGCTCCAGCAGCGGAACCCGCTGGTGCAGTCGTGTACCGGCAGACCTGTGATCGAACGCACGTAGCGGTTGGCGAACGCGCTGAGGAGCCTGCGGCGCTTCGGCCAGTTCTGTACCTCGCCGCCTTCGACGTAGCGCGATCCGATGATGAGGTCGGCGCGCGGCGCGGCCTCGAGCAGGCGGCGCAGGTCTCCCGGGGCGTGCGAGAGGTCCGCATCCATCTGGCAGATATGCGTGGCGTCGGTGGCCAGCGCCATGCGCATGCCGTCGAGGTGCGAGCGCCCGTAGCCGCGCTGCCCGGTGCGATGGAGCACGCGCACGCGGCCCTGACTGGTGGCGGCAAGACGGTCGGCCTCCGCGCCGGTCCCGTCGGGCGAGCCGTCGTCGGCGACGATGATGTGAAGCCCCTCGATGGCGAGCAGGGCCGGGACCAGCGCGGCGATGTTCGCGCGCTCGTTGTAGGTGGGCACGATGACCACCGGACGCATCGCGGAATCGGTCGGCACGAGCGTCCTGGACTCTAGGTGCGAGCCGGCGCCGGCGCGAGGCCCGCGTCGACCAGTCGATCCACGACGCCTTCCCACGTGATCCGCCGGGCCCGTTCGTAGCCCTGCTCGCCCAGGCGCCGCGCCAGATTCGCGTCATGGCCCAGGCGGCTGACGGCCTCGGCGATCGCGTCCGGCGTGGGATCGCGCACGAACCCGTTGACGCCGTCCGCCACGAACTCGAGCGGACCGCCGGCGTCGCTCGAGGTCACGACCGGCTTGTGTGCGAGGAAGGCCTCCAGCGTCACGTAACCGTAATCCTCGTCATACGGCGCGAACAGCACGCCGCGGGCGCCCGCGAGCAGTTCGAGCATCGTTTCGTCGTTCACCTGGCCCAGCAGTTGGATGCGGTGGCCCAACCGCAGCCGTTCGATGCGGGCCTCGAGATCGGCTCTCACGCTGCCTTCGCCCGCGATGAGCAGGCGCATGGGTGGCGGCACGTGCGCGAACACTTCAATCGCCAAATCGAGGCGCTTCACCTTCTCGAGCCGCGACACCGCCAGCATGTAATCGCCGTAGGCACCGCTGCGAATGGAACCGGCCAGGCGCGGCGGATGGTACAGCGCTTCGGCGCGCAGGCCGTTGTAGCGCTCGACCCGAGCCGACACCGTGCGCGCGATGCTGAACAGGCCGGCGCACTCGGCGAGCATCCGCGTATCGAGCTCGATCAGCTGCTTGCGCAGCCCGATGTCGCGCTCGGTATGGTCGAAGTCGCTGTACGGCGTACCGCACAGCTCGTACGCCGCACGGTGCTGGTGCACCAGCCATGCCACCTTGGCTGGATGTCGAACGAAGTAGGTCGGGAACTTCGTGGCGATGACGACGTCCACGGAGCGCTCGAGCGCGGTGCGCAGATCGATCAGCCGCCACGCGGCCGCATGCGCCATGAGTTCATCGCGGGGACTGTCGCGAAACGGAATCGACACCAGGTCCGCCTCGTAGCCCCGCGCGCGGATGGCGGCGACCAGTTCGCGCGCCAGGATCTCGGCGCCTCCGCGGACAAACGGTGTCTGGCTTTCGAGGACGAGAATCCGTCGCGCCGTCACGCTAGATGTCGCCCCTTATCGAACCGCGACCCCAACGTGTCACTGATTCGACTGATCTTCGCTTATCTGTCGATTGCCCAAGTTCGTCGTCTGACAGCACTAACTTACAACAGATGAATCGTTTGCGATTGACACTGTTCGCCCCGGCCCTTACCATCCGTGTGGACTTATTCGGACCGAAATGGACTCAAAAGGCCTACGTGGGAACGCTTCAGCCAGGGTCGATGACAAGGGCCGGCTGAAGGTGCCCACGATCTTTCGGGGGCTCGTTCACGAGCAGAGCGGGCCGGACATCTACGTGACCAGCGTGACCGGGGACTGCGCGCGCGTATACCCCATGCAAACCTGGCTGGAGACCGAACAGAAGGTCCTGGCGATGCCCTCGACCCACCCGAGCCGGATCAAGTTCCTCGACCGCACGGGACTTTACGGCCAGTCCACGGAGTTGGATGGCCAGGGCCGCTTCGTCATTTCGCCCCTGCTGCGCGAACACGCCGCCATTGTAGGCGAGGTTTACGTCCTTGGCCGCATCAACCATCTCGAAGTGTGGAACGTCGACCGGTTCAACGCCAAGCTTCAGCGTGAACCGTGGAGCGACGCCGACGGCCTCATGCTGTCGGAATTCGGCGTCTGACGGACGGGAGCCGGTGGTGGCGGACATGACCCACGAGCCCGTCATGGTGCCCGAAGTGTTGGCGCTCCTCGAGCCTTCGCGCGGCGGCACGTTCCTGGACTGCACTGTCGGCCTGGGAGGTCATGCACGCGCGGTGCTCGACGCCGGGGCCACGCGCCTCATCGGTCTCGACCGGGATCCCACCGCTGTGACGCGTGCCCGCGAGGCGCTGGCGCCGTTCGCAGGGCGCGTCGAGATCGTGCACGCGGATTACCGGCAGTTCGGCGAGGTGCTCGAGGCGCGCCACGTGCCGAAGGTCGACGGCGTGCTGGTCGATCTGGGCGTGTCGTCGATGCAGTTCGATGCGCCGGGACGCGGCTTCAGCTTCTCGCGCGACGAGGCGCTGGACATGCGGATGGATACGTCGAGCGGGGCGACGGCGGCCGAGATGCTGGCCGCGGTCGACGAACCCACGTTGGCCGACGTCATCTACAACTTCGGTGAAGAACGCTACGCGCGGCGCATCGCCCGCGGCGTCGTCGCGGCGCGGACGCTGGCGCCGGTGGACAGCACGGCCCGGCTCGCCGACGTGGTGCGCCGCGCCGTGCCGCGGCGCGGCTATACGCGGATCGACCCGGCAACGCGCACCTTCCAGGCGATCCGGATCTGGGTGAATCGCGAACTCGAAGGCCTGGACGCGTTTCTGAAGAACGCGGTCCAGCGTCTTGCCGCGGGAGGCCGCATCGCCGTCATCTCGTTCCACTCGCTCGAGGACCGCATCGTCAAGCACACGTTCCGGGCGCTCGGGGCTGGGCCTTCACCGCTGCTCCGCGTGCTGACCAAGCGGCCGCTCGTGCCGACCGACGCCGAAGTCGACCACAACCCGCGGGCGCGCAGCGCCAAGCTTCGCGCGGCGGAGGCCGTATGACGAACACGAACCTGCCAGATCGCGGAGGGCGCATGCCCGCTGAATCGTTCGAATACGCCGTCAAGAAGGACGTCAAGAACAACCCCATCGTTCGCGAAGTGGATCGCGAACGTCACCGGGACATGTTCCGGTCGTTCGGCATCGGCGCCCTGCTGGTGACCGTGGTGCTGTTCTGGGCCTGGCAGCACTTCGAGTTGCTTCGCCACGGATACCGGTACGAGCAGATGCAGCAGGAGCTGGTGGCGGAACAGGAGACCAGCCGCCATCTGCGCCTCGAGGTCGAAACCCTGGCGTCCCCGGCTCGGATCGAGCGGGAAGCCAGACGGATCGGGCTCGGTGCCGCGACGCCCGCCGATACGGTCGTCATCGAGCGCGTCCTGCAGCCGGCGGCGCTTCCCAAGTCCGTCGTCGCCAGCCGTTAAGGAGACGCTGCCGTGAATCCTTCGAGGCCGGACGACCGGCGTGCGGCGCTGTCCAAGCGAATCGGCGTGTGCGCCATCGTGCTCGCGCTGTGGGCGGGCGGCATCAGCACGCGGCTCGTCTACCTGCAGGTGTTCCGCCACGAGGATCTGGCGCGCCGCGCCGAGCGTCAGCAGATGCGCACGATCGAGGCGCCCGCCAAGCGCGCCGACATCGTCGACCGCAACGGACGCTTGCTGGCCTACAGCGTCGAGGCCGACACGATCTACGCCGTCCCCACCGACATCAGCGATCCCGACACCGCCGCCCGCCGTCTGTGCGACGCTCTCGGCGACTGCGACGGCAAGGCGCGGACCGCGCTGGCCGATCGCATCCGCAAGGGGAAGGCCTTCGTCTACGTCCGCCGCCAGGTGACCCCGGAACAGGCGCGGCGCGTCACCGAGCTGGATCTGGAAGGGGTCGGCTTCCTGAAAGAGAACCGCCGCTACTATCCGAACAAGACGCTGGCGGCGCAGGTGCTGGGCTACGTCGGCGTCGACAACGTCGGTCTGGCGGGCATCGAGGCCGCCTACGACTCGACGATCAAGGGCCACCCGGGCACCGTACTCATCCACGTCGACGCCAAGCGCCGCGCCTTCAGCCGGACCGAACGCAAGCCCACGTCGGGCGCGACGCTCGAGCTCACGATCGACCAGCAGGTGCAGTACATCGTCGAGCGCGAGCTGAAGGCGGGCGTGGAGTGGAGCGGCGCGGCCGGTGCCTCGGCCGTCGTCATGGATCCGTTCACGGGCGAACTGCTGGCCGTCGCCAGCTATCCGACCTTCAACCCGAACGTCTACCGCGAGGCGACGGAAGCCGGCCGTCGCAATCGCGCCGTGCAGGACCTCTACGAGCCCGGATCCACGTTCAAGATCATCACGGCCTGCGCGGCGCTCGAGGAACACGTCGTGCGCCCCACCGACGTGGTCGACGTCAGTCCCGGATTCATCCGCTTTGGCACCCGCACCATCCGCGACGATCATCATTTCGGCGCCCTCACGTTCGAGGACGTGGTCGCGCACTCGAGCAACGTCGGCGCCATCAGAACCGGACTCAAGCTGGGTCCGCAGCGCTTCGGCCGCTACGTGCGGGCGTTCGGGTTCGGCGCGCCCTCGTCGCCCGACTTCAAGGGCGAGAATGCCGGCATCGTCTGGGACGCCGACAACATGAAGGACAGCGCCCTCGCATCGATGCTCATCGGCTACCAGGTGGGGGTCACCCCGCTGCAGATGGCCGCCGCCGTCAGCGCGGTCGCCAACGGCGGAGAACTGCTGCAACCGCGCGTGGTGCGCGCCGTCACCCGCGAAGGCGCGCGGTCCGAGGTGCCTCGTAAAGTGGTCCGCCGCGCCATCAGCAGCGACACCGCGGCTCAGCTGGTGCCGATGCTCGAGGCCGTGGTCAGCCGCGGCACTGCCAGGATTGCTCAGATGGACGGCTACACCGTCGCCGGCAAGACGGGAACGGCGAAGAAGCTGGTCAAAGGCAGCTACCTCGGCCACTCGGACTACAACACGTCCTTCGTCGGGTTCGTGCCGTCGCGGACGCCGCGCTATACGATCGTGGTACTCGTCGATTCGCCGCACAAGGTGTCGCCCTATGGCGGCGTCGTGGCGGCGCCGATTTTCCGGCGCATCAGCGAGGCGATGATGCAGTTCGCGGGCGTGCCGCGCACGATCAACCCGGAAAGGCCGGTCGTCGTGGCCAGGGGCGAGGCCCCGGCGACGGACGCGCCGCGCAAGGTGAGCATTACCGGCGTCGTCGAGCCCGGCGCCGCCGGGACGACGGCCGGCATCATCCCCGATCTCACCGGCCTCGGTGCGCGCGATGCGGTTCGCGTGCTCGTGGACCTTGGACTGACGCCGCGTGTGCATGGCGCCGGGACGGTGGAGACGCAGGATCCGCCGGCGGGCACGCCGCTGCCCCAGGCACCGACCGCCACGCTGTGGCTCAGCCGCCGGCCGATGGCCATGGCGAGTGACCCGCGACCATGACCGTGACGACGCTCCTGCAGCGGGCGCTGACGGGCGTGGCCTCGCCCGCGGCACTCGCCGCGGCCGAGGCGGCGGCGACGCCGAGTGCCGGCGTGGCCTACGATTCGCGCGCGGTTCAGCCCGGTCACATCTTCGTTGCGCTGCGAGGGCAGCGTGCCGACGGCACCGCCTTCGCGGCGCAGGCGATCGAGCGGGGCGCCACGGCCGTGGTGGCCGAAGCGCCGGCCCCGGTGCCGGTAGGCGTGCCCTGGGTCGTCGTGCCGGACGCGCGGCTGGCCCTGGCGCGGCTGGCGGCCGAGTTCTACGGCAACCCGAGCCACGGCATGCAAGTGGTGGGCGTGACCGGCACCAACGGCAAGACGACGACGGTGTACCTGTTGGCGGCGATCTTCGAAGCCGCCGGCGTGCGCTGCGGTCTGATGGGTACGGTCGAGTATCGCGCCGGAGCCACGGTGATCCCGGCCACGCGCACCACGCCCGAGTCCCCCGACGTGCAGGCCTACCTGCGCAGGATGGCCGATGTCGGCTGCGGCGCCTGCGCCATGGAAATCTCCTCCCACGCATTGGTGCTGCGCCGGGTGGAAGGCATCCGCTTCGCGGCCGGCGTGTTCACCAACCTGACGCGCGACCACCTCGACTTCCACGGCGGCATGGAGGACTACTTCGCCGCCAAGCGCCGTCTGTTCGAGATGCTGCCCGCGGACGCGCCGGCGCTCGTCAACCTCGACGATCCGCGCGGCGCATCGCTGCTGGACGTGGCGGCGCGGCCCGTCACCTACGCGATCGGGCGGGCCGCGGACGTGACCCCGGGACCGCTGGCGTTTTCGCTCGGCGGCCTGTCGTTCGACGTGCGATGCGCGCAGGGGCTGGTGCGGGTGCGCTCGCGCCTGGTGGGAAAGCCGAACGTCTACAACATCCTCGGCGCCGTGGGCGTGGCCGCGGAGCTGGGCATTCCGCTGCAGGCCATCGAGCAGGGGCTCGAGTCGCTGTCCGGCGTGCCGGGCCGGTTCGAGGTGGTTTCGTCGCCCGACGACGACGTCACCGTGGTCGTGGACTACGCCCACACCGACGACGCGCTGCGCAACCTGCTCGAGACCGCGCGACCGATGGCCCGGCGCCTCGTCACCGTCTTCGGCGCCGGGGGTGATCGGGATCGCACCAAGCGTCCGCTGATGGGCATGGTGGCCGCCCGGCTGAGCGACGTGGTCGTGGTGACCTCCGACAACCCGCGCGGCGAGGATCCGGCGCGCATCATCGACGAAGTGATGCTCGGAGCCGAGCCCGAGATCCGGCAGCGGGGCATCAAGGTGCTGACCGAGATCGACCGGGGAGACGCCATCCGGATGGCGGTTCGCGAGGCCGCGGAGGGCGATCTCATTCTGATCGCGGGAAAGGGCCACGAGAAGTCACAGGAGATCGGCGGAGTCAAGCATCCGTTCGACGACATCGCCATGGCGCGCGCGGTGCTGGCCGAGCGGCGCGTCGCCCGGAAGAGGGCTGGTTGACGGGCGTGGCCTTGACGGCCTCGTGGATTGCCGACGCGGTTGCCGGTGAGCTGCTTGGCCGGTACGAGGGCACGGTCGGTGAGGTGGTGACCGACAGCCGCGCGATGGCCGCCGGCGACGTGTTCGTGGCGCTGGCCGGGCCGCATTTCGACGGCCACGACTTCGTGGAGGCGGCTTTCGAGCGCGGCGCCGCCGTCGTGGTGGTGTCGCGGGCGTGGGCGGCCGGCCGCGCCGGGTTGCTGGCGCGAGGCGTCGCGCTGGTGGTGGACGACCCGCTGCGCGCGCTGCAAGCGCTGGCTCGGGCGGTGCGGCGCGCCGTCGCGACCCGCGTCGTGGCGATCACCGGCAGCGCCGGCAAGACGACGACGAAGGAACTGACGGCGGGGGCTCTCGAGCCGACCTTCACTGTGGTGAAGAACCGGGGCAACTTGAACAATCACATCGGACTGCCCCTGTCGCTGATGCAGCTGCGTGGCGGGCCCGACATGGCGGTGCTGGAACTGGGTATGAATCACGCCGGCGAGATTCATACGCTCGTGGGCATTGCCGAGCCGGACGTCCGCGTGTGGACCAACGTCGGCGACGCGCACCTGGGCTTCTTCGCCTCGAGCGATGCGATTGCCGACGCGAAGGCCGAGATCCTCGACGGCGCGAGCGGATCGTCGCTGCTGGTGTGCTCCGCGGACGACGCGCGCATCGCGGTCCGCCGCGGCGCGTTCCCCGGGCGGACGGTGACCTTCGGCGAGTCGCCCGCCGCCGACGTCAGGGCGGTGGATATCCAGGACCGCGGTCTGGACGGTACGAGCGCGACGGTCGTATCGCCGCGCGGCACGGCCCGCTTCGCCACGCCGCTCCTGGGCCGCGCCAACCTCGCCAACGTGCTCGCGGCCACCGCGGTGGCCACCGAGTGCGGCGTGCCCATCGAGGTGGTCCGCGACCGTGTGGCGGCCGTTGGCCCGGCCGATCGCCGCGGGGCCGTCCACCGGCTGCGGGACGACGTCGCCGTCGTCGACGATTCCTACAACTCCAGCCCGGCCGCGCTGCTGCAGGCGTTGCGCACGCTGGCGAGCGAGCGCCGCGTGCTGGGCCGCGTGGCGGTGGTCGGCGAGATGCTGGAGCTGGGCGAGCACGCGGAGTCGCGGCATGCGGACTGCGGCCGTGCCGCCGCGGCCGCCGGACTGCGTCGGCTGTTCGCCGTGGGCGGCGCGCCGGCCGCGGCCTTGGCCCACGCCGCCGTCGACGCGGGCATGGCGAGGGACGACGTCCACTATTTCGAGACGAGCCAGCAGGCCGCCGGCGCCGTGGCGGCCGCCGTTCGTCCCGGCGACGTCGTGCTGGTGAAGGGCTCGCGCGGCGTGCGCTGCGACGTGATCGTCGACCTCCTGGTGCAGGAGCACGCCTGATGCTGTACTGGCTGCTGCCTCCGCTCGCGAACGTCGCGCCGTTCCTGGGTTTTCTCAACGTCGCGCGCTACATCACGTTCCGTACCGCCGCAGCCAGCCTCACGGCGCTTATCCTCAGTCTCGTCGTCGGCCCGATCTTCATTCGCCTGATACGCAACTTCCAGCTCGGACAGATCATCCGGCAGGAGGGCCCGCAGTCCCATCGCGCGAAGGCCGGCACGCCGACGATGGGCGGCGTCCTCATCCTTGGTTCGGCTGTAGTACCCACGCTACTCTGGGCCGACCTGGCGAACCCGTTCGTCTGGATCGCCGTGGGTGCCACCGTCGGCTGCGGGGCCGTCGGGTTGGCCGACGACTACCTGAAGGTCGTCCGGCGGTCGCACCACGGCCTCATCCCGCGCTACAAGATGGCGCTGCTGCTGCTGGTGGCGATCGGCGTCGGCGTCGCCGTCCTGAGCCTGGCCCGGCAGACGCCGCCGGTGTACAGCACGCATCTGACGTTTCCGTTCTTCAAGAACCTGCGTCCCGACCTCGGCGCCGGCTACGTCGCGTTCGTCGTGGTCGTGCTCGTCGCGGCGACCAACGCCGTCAACCTGACGGACGGCCTCGACGGGCTGGCGATCAGCACGTTCGGCGTCGCGGCGGCGGCCTTCACCGCCCTGACCTACGTCACCAGCCACGCCATCCTGGCCGGCTACCTGTTGCTGCCCCACTTCCCGCTTGGCGGCGAGCTGACCGTGTTTTGCGGGGCCCTCGTCGGGGCCAGTCTCGGGTTCCTCTGGTACAACTCGTACCCCGCCGAAATCTTCATGGGCGACGTCGGATCGCTCGGCCTGGGCGGCGCCATCGGCACGGTGGCGGTGCTCATCAAGCAGGAGTTCCTGCTCGTCATCGTCGGCGGCATCTGGGTGCTCGAGGCGCTGTCGGTCATCATCCAGGTCGTCTGGTTCAAGACGACGGGCCGGCGCGTGTTCCGCATGTCGCCGCTGCACCATCACTTCGAGTTGCTGGGGTGGAGCGAGCCCAAGGTCATCGCCCGCTTCCTGATCGTGTCCATTCTCTTTGCGTTGTTCAGCCTGACGACGCTGAAGCTGCGGTGATGCGTTGGCTGCCACTGACTTCACGATCTCGGGCCGGCGTGTCGTGGTCGTGGGAGCGGCCCGCAGCGGCGTGGCCGCGGCCGAACTGCTGGTGCGGCGAGGCGCGCACGTGATGCTCACCGACATGCGGCCGTCGTTCGATCAGGCTGGGACGCTGCGTGACATGGGCATCGCGCTGGAACTTGGGCGCCACGATCCCGAATCGATCGGCGCAGCCGATTTGATCGTCGTGAGCCCGGGTGTACCCGTGACGCAACCGGCGTTCGACGTGGCGCGCGCACGGGGCGTGGAGGTCATCGGCGAGCTCGAGTTGGCGTCGCGATGGGTGCGCGGCCGCCTGATCGCGGTGACGGGCACGAAGGGCAAGTCCACGACGACGACATTGGTCGGGCGGATGCTGCAGGCCGACGGGCGCCACGTGCTCGTCGGCGGCAACATCGGCGTGCCGCTGTCCGCGCAGGTGGACGCGTCCACGCCGGAGACGGTGCACGTCGTCGAGGTCAGCAGCTTCCAGCTGGAGACCACCACCACCTTCCATCCGTGGATCGCGCTGTGGCTGAATCTGGCCGACGACCATCTCGACCGGCACGCCGACATGGAGGAATACGCGGCAGCCAAGGCCCGGGTCCTCGCCAATCAGGAACCCGGGGACTGGGCGGTGTTGAACACCGACGACGAGGCCGTGCTGCGCTGGAGCCGCGGGCGGGCCGGCCGGGTCGTGGCGTTCTCACCGTCGGGCCGCACCGTCGACGGATACGTCGCCGACGGCGAATGGATCGGCCGGCGGACCGCGTCGTCGTTCGAACGCCTGGTGCCGGTGAACGCCGTCGAGTTGGCCGGTCGCCACATGCTCGGCAACGTGATCGCCGCCGTGGCGGTGGCGGCCACGGCGGGCGCGTCGCCATCGGCCATGACCGCGGCGCTGCGGGGATTCCGCGGCCTGGAGCACGTGATGGAACCTGTCGCCACCAAGGGCGGCGTGCGGTTCGTGAACGACTCGAAGGCCACCAACGTCGAGGCGGCCACCCGCTCGATCGAGAGCTTCGAGTCCGGCGTGGTGGCGATCGTCGGCGGTCGGTTCAAGGGCGGCGACCTTCGGCAACTTCGTGGCCCTCTGGCCGGCCGCGGCCGGGCGGTGGTGGCCATCGGCGAGGCCGCGCCTCTGGTGGCCGACGCCGTGTCGGGCGTGGTGCCCGTGACGACGGCCGGCTCGATGCGCGAGGCCGTGGCGCAGGCATATGCGGCGGCACGGCCGGACGGCGTGGTGCTGCTGGCGCCGGCCTGCGCGAGCTTCGACTGGTTCCGGGACTATGCGGAACGCGGCCGGGTATTCAAGGAGGAGGTGGCGAGGCTCTGACAGGGCTCCGGGCTCTGGACTCCGGGCTCTGGGAAAGAAAGATCGATCTGCGGGCTCGCCCACACAGCGAACCGGCGTTAAGCCGGTTTGCCAGATACTGCGCGCGGGCCGCGGTTTCAGCGGACCGCGCCGTGAGGGCGAGCCGTGAGCTGTCGTCAGTCGGCTTGGCGCGAGTGTGCGCTGACCGCTGGGAACGCAGACTAACCCCAGTCTGCGAGGTCGGTGGCCTACTCCGCTGGCCGACTGATGACGGCTGACGGCTTCCGCCCGGAACCGCGGGTCCGGGGTGGGGGATCGGAATCGTAGCCGATCCCCGAGTGTGATTGTCGGCAGATGCGTGGACGGACTGTAGAGGCTGCGAGGTAGTCACGTGGCGAGAAAGCTGAAATCGGACCGGGTACTCTTCACCGCGACCTTTCTCCTGGTGTGCGCGAGCATCGTGATGGTGTTCAGTGCCTCGGCATTGGTCGCGCTCGAGCGGTTCAATCAGCCGGATCTCTTCCTGGTCAAGCAGGCGCTCTGGGCCATGCTCGGTCTGGCGGTCCTGTCGATCGTGATGCGGATCGACTATCGCCACTACCGCAACGACACCGTGATCTGGACCCTACTGGGTTTCGTTGTACTCATGCTGGTGGCCGTGATGTTCAGCCGGCCCGTGAACGGATCGCGGCGCTGGTTCGGGGTGGCCGGCCTGGGCGTGCAGCCGTCCGAGCTGGCGAAGGTGGCATGCGTCCTGTTCTCGGCGCTGATGCTCGAACGGCGGATGCATCGCATCGACGACGTGGGCTACTCGCTCACGCCCATCGCGCTCATCGTCGGCCTGACCGCCGGGCTGATTCTGCTGCAGCCCGACATGGGCACGGCGGTCTCGCTGCTGCTCATCGTGGGTGTCATGGTCTTTTCTGCCGGGCTGCCCTACAAGTACCTCGGCGCACTGGCCGGCGTGGCGCTTCCGGTGGTGTATCTGCTCCTGCGCGAGCCTTACCGCTGGAAGCGTGTGATGGCGTTCCTCAACCCGTGGGACGACCCGCTCGGCGACGGCTTCCAGCTGATTCAATCCACCATCGCGGTGGGTGCCGGCGGTGTGTTCGGCCGCGGGCTGATGGCCGGCGTGCAGAAGCTCTTCTACCTGCCCGAGCCGCATACTGACTTCATCTACGCCGTGATCGGCGAGGAGCTGGGCCTGATCGGGGCGCTGGCATTCCTGGCATGCTTCGGGGTCATCGCGTGGCGCGGCATGCGGATTGCGCTGCGCGCCCAGGACGCCTTCGGGACGTTCGTCGCGATTGGCCTGACCACGATGATCGTAGTGCAGGCGTTCGTCAACATCAGCGTCGTGCTGGGACTGCTGCCGACCAAGGGCATCCCGTTGCCGCTCGTCAGCCACGGCGGGTCGTCGCTGCTCGTGAACCTGCTCGGCATGGGCATCCTGCTGAACATCTCCCAGCACGAGATGGTGGACGGGTGAGGCGCCTACGCGAGGCGGCGGCGTTCGCCGGGGATCGACCGTGCCGGTCTCGATCATGATCGCCGGCGGCGGTACGGGTGGGCATCTCTATCCCGGCATCGCCGTCGCCCGTGCGCTCCTGGCTCGCGTGCCCGACGCCCAGGTGACCTTCGTCGGCACGGCGCGCGGCCTCGAGTCGTCGGTGGTGCCCCGCGAACGCTTCGCGCTGGATGTGATTCGAAGCGCCGGTCTGAAGGGCAAATCGCTGGTCTCGCTGGCGCGCGGCATGCTGCTGCTGCCGGTCAGCGCCTGGGACGCGTGGCGGGTGATCTCGCGGCGCGCGCCCGCGGTGGTCGTCGGTGTCGGCGGCTACAGCTCCGGACCCGTGGTGGCATTGGCGGCGCTGCGCGGCATTCCCACGCTGGTCATGGAACAGAACGCCAGCCCCGGGTTGACCAACCGCATCCTGGCACGCCTGGTGCGCGCGGCGGCCGTCACCTTCGAAGCCAGCCTGCCGCGCTTCGGCGGCAAGGCGTTCGTCAGCGGAAACCCGGTGCGCGCCGAGTTCTTCGAGCCGGCGGCAGTGGAGACGAGTGCGCGGCCGCGAGTGCTGGTGTTCGGCGGCTCGCAGGGGGCGCACGCGATCAACATGGCGATGGTGGCGGCCGCGGCCGAGCTGGCGAAGCTGTCTCCGGTGCCGCAGATTACGCATCAGACCGGCCCGCACGACCTCAGCGAGGTGCGCGCCGCCTACGCCCGCGCCGCCCTGGACGCGCGGGTCGAGCCATTCCTCTTTGCCATGCACGAGGAGATGCGCAAGGCCGACGTTGTCGTGTGCCGGGCTGGGGCGACGACGCTGGCGGAACTGGCGGCCGCGGCCAAGCCCGCTATCCTCGTCCCGCTGCCGACCGCCACAGACGACCACCAGCGCGCCAACGCGACAGCCGTGGCCTCGGCCGGAGCGGCCGTGGTGCTGGAACAGCGGCACCTCGATGGCCCGTCACTCTCCCGCGAACTGAGTGCCTTGATGGCCGACGCCGCCGGCCGGGCGCGAATGGCCGTCGCGGCCGGGGCCCTGGCTCGTCCGCGGGCCGCAGAGGACATCGCCGACCGTATTCTCGCCCTCGCGGGGATGGGCTGATGCTGGGACGCACCAGACGCGTGCATTTCGTCGGCGTCGGCGGCATCGGCATGAGCGGCATCGCCGAGTTGCTGGCGAACCTCGGCTACGAGGTCACCGGCTCCGACGCCCGACGCTCGGAGGTGACGGCGCGTCTCGAGTCCGCCTGCGGTGTGCACGTCTACGAAGGTCACGCGGCCGCCAACGTCGGCGAGGCCGACGTCGTGGTGTATTCGTCGGCCGTGCGTCCCACCAATCCAGAGGTGGTCGAGGCGGCGCGGCGCGGCGTGCCCGTCATCCCCCGCGCCGAGATGCTGGCCGAGTTGATGCGCCTGCGTTTCTCCGTCGGGGTGGCGGGCTCGCATGGCAAGACCACGACCACCTCGATGATTGCCCTGGTGCTGGAGCGCGCCGGCCTCGATCCCACCGCGGTCATCGGCGGCCGCCTGAGCGCCTTTGGCAGCAACGCCCGTCTGGGCAGCGGTGAGTACATGGTGGCCGAGGCCGACGAGAGCGACCGGTCCTTCCTGCTGCTGTCGCCGTCGATTGCCGTCATCACCAACATCGACGACGAGCACATGGATGCCTACGGTTCGTTCGCCGACTTGCAGCAGGCGTTCGTCGACTTCGCCAACAAGGTGCCGTTCTACGGCAGCGTCGTGGCGTGTGCGGACGATCCGCATGTCGCTGCCGTGCTGCCCCGGGTGTCCCGCCGGCTGGTCACCTACGGCTTCACGCGCGAGGCGATGGTGATGGGCGCGGACGTCGAACTGGGTTCCTTCGGCGGGCGATGCACGGTGGTGGTGCGACGCGGTGGGGTGGAACACCGGCTCGGCCGCCTCGAGCTCGCCGTGCCCGGCCGTCACAATCTCCTGAACGCGCTGGCTGTCGTCACCGTGGCAGAGTGCCTGGACGTGCCCTTCGATCGGGTGGCCTCCGCCTTGTACGAATTCCAGGGCGCCGAGCGGCGGTTCCAGCGCATCGGCGAGGCGGGCGGCGTGCTGGTGGTGGACGACTACGGCCATCACCCGACCGAGATCGCGGCCGTGCTGGCGGCCGCGCGCGTAGCGCTGGGCCGGCGCCTGGTGGTGGCGTTCCAGCCGCACCGCTATTCGCGGACCGCCCGGCTGATGGACGCCTTCGGCGCCGCCTTCGTGGACGCCGACGAGGTGGTGCTCACCGACATCTACGCCGCCAGCGAGGATCCGATTCCGGGCGTGACGGTCGAGGCGCTTGCCGCCGCCATCGCGCAACGCGTCGGGCGTCCCGTGTCGGTGGCGCGGACGCTGGACGAACTGGTGGTGGCGCTGGCGGGCAGGGCCAGGCCCGGCGACGTGGTGCTGACGCTGGGTGCGGGTTCGATTGGGTCGGTGCCGAGGCGCCTCCTGCGGGCGCTGGAGGAAAAAGCGGCATGAGCGGTCTGCCGGTTCAGGAAGACAAGCGATTCCGCCGCGCCCACGTTGCGCCCGGCCGCCGCGGGAGCCGTCTGTCGCGCGCCGGCTGGGCCCGGCACGCCGCAGCGGCGCTGATGATGACGGCCGCCATCTACCAGCTCGCGCAGCTGGTGCTGACGACCAACGCGCTGGCGGTGCGTCATGTCAGCATCGACGGCAATGTCCGGATGTCGCGTGGCGAGATCCTCGGCGTCCTGGACGGTCTGCAGGGCCGCAACATCCTGACACTGGACCTCAAGGCCTGGCGTGGCCGCCTGCTGGCCGCGCCGTGGATTGCCGACGCGACCGTGCGGCGCATCTTCCCAGGAACGATCCGGGTGTTCGTGCAGGAGCGGGAGCCGATTGGTATCGGCCGCCTCGGCGACCAGCTCTTCCTGATTGATCGAACCGGCACGATCATCGACGAGTTCGGACCGATTTATGCCAACCTCGACCTTCCGATCATCGACGGACTGAGCGCCGGACCGCGCGGCGGGGCCACGCTGGTCGATCCGGTCCGTGCGGCACTGGCCGAGCGCCTGCTCATCTCGTTGGAACGGGCGCCCCAGCTGGTGCGGCGCCTGTCGCAGGTGGACGTGAGCGACGCGCGCGACGCGGCGGTCCTGCTGGACGGCGACCCGGTGGTCATTCGGCTGGGCTACGAGCAGTTCGCTGAACGGCTGCAGTCCTACCTGGACGTAGCCGAGACGCTCCGCGACCGCGTCGAAGATATCGACTACGTCGATCTGCGGTTCGGGGAGCACGTCTACGTGCAACCGCGGGCGCGATCCGTGAAGAACACCTTGACCAGGTCCGGGCCGGCCCTGCGCCGGTCCAAGCCCGCTGGAGAGTAACCGAGTGGCACGAAAAGAACGGTATCTGGTCGGGCTGGACGTCGGAACTTCGACTGTCTGCTGCGTCGTGGCCGAGGGGCATGAGGACGGACGCCTCGAGGTGGTAGGCATGGGCGTCGCCGAATCGCGCGGTATCAAGCGCGGCGTCGTCGTGAACCTCGAGGCCGCGGTCGAGTCGATCAAGAAAGCGATCGACGAAGCCGAGCTGATGGCGGGTGTGTCGATCGACACCGTGCACCTGTCGCTGTCGGGCCCGCACATCAAGGGGTTCAACAGCCGCGGCGTGGTGGCCGTGGCAGGCAAGAATCGGGAAATCACCCGCGAGGACGTCAAGCGCGCCATCGATGCGGCCAAGGCCGTGTCCCTGCCGGCCGGGCGCGAGATTCTGCACGTGTTGCCTCAGGACTTCGTGGTGGACGACCAGGACGGGATTGGCGCGCCGCTCGGGATGACGGGGGCACGCCTCGAGGTGAACGTCCACATCGTGACCGGGGCCAACACCTCCACGCAGAACATCGTGTCGTGCGTGAACCGGGCCGGCGTCACCGTGGCCGAGATGGTGATCGAGCAGCTGGCCGGCGCCGAGGCGGTCCTGACCCCGGACGAGAAGGAACTGGGCGTGGCCCTGGTGGACATCGGCGGAGGCACCGCCGACATCGCGATCTTCGAGCGCGGAAGCCTGTGGCACACCGGCGTCGTGGCGCTCGGCGGCGATCATTTCACCAACGACATTGCCGTCGGGCTTCGCACGCCGATCCCCGACGCGGAAAAATTGAAGCGAAAAAGCGGCTGCGCGCTCTCGTCGATGGTGGACGAACAGGATACGATCGATGTGGCCAGCGTCGGCGGGCGCAAGTCGCGCCTGATGTCGCGGCGCATCCTGTCGGAAATCCTGCAGCCGAGAGCCGAGGAGATCTTCCATCTGATCTGGGACGACATCCGGAGAGCCGGGTACGAACGGGCCCTGCACTCGGGCATCGTCCTGACGGGTGGCGCGTCGATTCTCGAGGGACTTCCCGAGATTGCGGAGCAGATCTTCGATCTGCCGATTCGCCGGGGCGTGCCCGTCGGTGTCGGCGGACTGGCCGATCACGTGGCGAGCCCAATGTTCGCCACGCCGGTCGGCCTGGCCCTCTATGCCCATCGCAACCGATCCGCGGACGCTCCTCACGGCGGCGGCATGTTCACCCGAGTGGTTGAACAGTTTCGCGGCATTTTCAAGGAATTCTTCTGATGCAGGTAGCAGTGATGCGAGTAGGATGTCAGGCGGTACGAGGAGGCCTCGCATGAGCGAGTTCGGTCGGCAGGGTAGCGGAGAACTTCGGATGACCATTGAACCGCAGACGCGCCGTGGCGCCAGAATCAAAGTGGTCGGCGTCGGTGGCGGCGGCGGCAATGCCGTCAACCGCATGGTGGACTGCGGGTTGGCCGGCGTGGAGTTCATCGCGGCCAACACCGACGAGCAGGCCCTCGACTACAACAAGGCCGGCGTGAAGATGCAGATCGGCCACAAGCTGACGAAGGGCCTGGGCGCCGGCGCCGATCCCAACATCGGCAGGCAGGCGGCGCTCGAAGACACCGACACGATCATCCAGTGCCTGTCGGGCGCCGACATGATCTTCGTGACGACGGGCCTGGGCGGCGGCACCGGCACCGGCGCGGCGCCCGTGATCGCCAGCCTGGCCAGCGAGCTGGGGGCCCTGACCATCGCCGTCGTCACCAAGCCGTTCAAATTCGAGGGCCGCAAGCGGCTCGTCCAGGCCGAGGCCGGCCTCGAGGCGCTGCGCGAGTGCGTGGACACGGTGATCACGATCCCGAACGAGCGGCTGATCTCCGTGATCGAAAAGCGCACCACGCTGACCGACGCCTTTACCCTGGCGGACGACGTGCTGCGACAGGCGATCCAGGGCATCTCGGACCTCATCCTCGTGCCGGGTCTCATCAACCTCGACTTTGCCGACGTCAAGGCCATCATGTCGGGCATGGGTGTGGCGATGATGGGCACGGGCATCGCCGACGGCGAAAACCGCGCGGTGGACGCCGCCCGCCGGGCCGTCTCGAGTCCGCTGCTCGAGGACAGCACGGTGCACGGCGCCCGCGGCGTCATCATCAACATCACGGGCGGGCCGGATCTGGGCCTGATGGAGGTGAACGAGGCCTCCAGCATCATCCACGAGGCCGCCCACGAGGACGCGAACATCATCTTCGGTGCCGTGGTCGATCCGGCGCTCGAAGGCAAGGTGAAGATCACCGTGATCGCCACGGGATTCGAGTCGGTGGCCAATTCCCGCCGCGCGGCGGTCCAGACTCCGACCGACATGGCTCGCTACGCCAACGCGGTTCGGCCGGAGCCGGCGGTGGCGGCTGCCGGGGGTGGCGGCGCGGCGCCGGTGGTCATGCGCCGGCAGCCCCTCGATCTGTCGGCGTTGCGGACCGCGGACGGGAGCACGCCGCCGCAGGAACCCGCGGCCGAGGCCGAACAGATGTCCGCCTTCGACATCCCGGCCTTCCTCCGCCGCCAGAACTAAGGGCGCCCGGCGACGGGCTACGGCATAAACACAGCCGAAAATCGCGAACCGGCGTCAAGCCGGTTCGCCAGACACTGCGCGCGGGCCGCGTTCGTGGCGGACCGCGCCGGGGTACACTCGATCCTTGGATCAGTGGAAACTCGGCCAACAGGCCCGCGCCCTCCTCGCCAAGGAAGTGGGCTACGTCACCAAGCCGCACGGCGGACGGCTGCGCGTGGCGCTGGCCTTCCCCAACACCTATTTCGTGGGGATGTCGAACCTCGGCTTTCAGACCGTCTACCGGCTGTTCAACAACGAGCCGGACATCGTCTGCGAGCGCGTGTTCCTGCCGCCCAAGAGTGAGATTGCGGCGCTTCGAGCCGCCGGCACCCCCATCGTCACGATGGAATCGCAAACACTGGTGCGCCAGTTCGACGTGCTGGCGTTCTCGGTGTCGTTCGAATGGGACTACACCAACGTCCTCATGATGCTGTCGCTGGCCGGCGTCCCGTGGCGCGCCGCCGACCGGACCCAGCACGACCCGTTGATTATCATCGGCGGCGCAGTCACCTTCGTGAATCCGGAACCGCTCGCGCTCTTCGCCGACGTCATCGCCGCCGGCGAGGGCGAGGCACTGATTCCGCCCCTTGTCGAGGCGTTCCAGTCCAGCGACACCAGGGATCAGCTGCTGCGTCAGCTGGCCACCGTCCGCGGCTACTACGTGCCGTCGTTCTACGACGTACGGCACAAACCGGATGGGACCATCGAGGCGTTCGTGCCGAAGCCGGGAACCGGCGCGCCGCCAGTGGTGCGTAAGGCCGCGCTCAAGACGACCGAGGCCGTGGATCCGCCGGTCACCACCGTCTTCACGCCTGACACCGAGTTCGGCTCGCGGTTCCTGGTGGAGGTCGTGCGCGGCTGCGCAAACCTCTGCCGGTTCTGCTGGGCAGGCTACAACTACCTGCCGGTGCGCGCCTTTCCCGCCGACCGGATCCTGGAGCTGGCGCGGGCCGCGCGGGTTCACTCGGATCGCGTCGGGCTGGTGTCGATCGCGCTGTGCGATCACCCGGACATCGAGCGCATTCTGCGCGGCCTGGTCGACATGGGCTACGGCATCAGTCCCGCATCCCTCCGGCTGGACGACATCACCCCGACGATGCTGCAGTTGCTGCGCGAGAGCGGCGAGCGCAGCATCACCATCGCGCCGGAGACGGGATCCGATCGGCTTCGCCGCGTCATCAACAAGACCGTCACGAACGACGAGATCCTGGCCGCCGCCGAGCTGATCTTCGGCGCCGGCTTCGAGCACCTGAAGCTGTACTTCATGCTGGGAATTCCCAGCGAGACCGACGAGGATCTCGTCGCCATTCGCGATCTCACCGTGCAGTTGCGCGAGGTGATGCTGCGGCATGCGCGGCCGCGCGGCACCGTGGGTCGCATCGTGGCCAGCGTCAATCCGCTCGTGCCCAAGCCCGGCACCGCGTATCAGTGGCTGCCGATGGAGCAGGACGCGATCGTCGATCGCAAGATCAAACGCATGCGCGCCCTCGTCGCGGATCTCGACAACGTCTACTTCAACATCAAGTCCGAGCGGCATTCCTTCTACCAGGCCTTGTTGTCGCTTGGCGATCGCCGCGTGGCGCCGGCCATCGAAGCAGCGCAGCGCAACGGCGGCAATTGGCGCGCGGCCGTCGCCGAGTCGGGAGTCGACGCTGATTTCTTCGTCTTCCGCGATCGCTCCGGCGACGACGTGCTGCCGTGGCACATCATCGACGGCGGCATGAAAGACAGCTTTTTCAAGGGCGAATTCGCCAAGTCCACGCGCGGCGAATGGACCTTGCCTGCGAAGCGCCAGCACGAGAACGCCAGGCTCTTGCCTGTCCTGCCGTAGGACCTCGTAGAGTTTTCGCTTGGCAAACAGCGAGAAAGAGCCTATTTTCTAGGCTGCTTCTCGTTTCTGCGAATTTATTCAACGGAGAGTCATGGCAAAGAAAACCAAGAAGGCCGCCCCGGCGGCCAAGGCGATCAAAGGCGTGTTGAGCAAGTCGGGCCTTGTCGCCCACGTAGCTGAGGCCAGCGAGTCGGCCCCCAAGCAGGTGCGCGCGGTCATGGCGGCCCTCGAGAGCGCGATCAGCGCTTCGGTCGGCAAGAAGGGCGGCGGCGTGTTCGTGCTGCCGGGCCTCCTCAAGATCACCGCGGTCAAGGTGCCGGCCAAGCCGAAGCGGAAGGGCATCAACCCCTTCACGGGGCAGGAGCAGTGGTTCGCGGCCAAGCCGGCCTCGACCAAGGTGAAGGTGCGGCCGATGAAGAAGCTGAAGGACGCGGCCAAGGGCTAGTCCGACGTGGCCGCGTCGAGACCAGACTCGGCGCGGCCCTGCACCTTTCCCCGATCGGGCCAAGTTGGCCCGCAAACGCCGTGTTTTCAGCGGTTTCAGCTGGCCAGCGCCACCCGCTGGTGCTCGGCGTAGGCGTCAAGAATCAGCTGCTTGACCCGCTCGACGGCGGCCGGATCGGAGACTGCCCGCAATAACGAGAAACTCCGCCGCTCCCCGTTCACCGAGTACTGGCGCGCCGGGAACGTGATGTTCGGTTTCGCCTGGCGTCCTTCCCAGACAGTGAATCCGATCAGTTTCAGCCCTTCGAGCGGCCCCTCCACGAACACCAGTTCGGCGTCGGCCAGCTTGCCCTGCGGGCCGGATCCTTCGTGCGGAATGATGGTGACGATCATGGCGCGTGTCCTCCTCCCACGGCGCGCAGGCCGGTGCGCAGGCGAAGGCCTCACCCCGGACCCTGGCGCTCGATGCCCTGATTCCAGGCAAGCGGGGGACCACGGCGGCTGCCACGATCCGTTCGCGCAGCCGACTGTGAATGCGGTGTTTACAGCCGCGAACCTGCCGGTTTGTCGTCAGGCTCGGCAGCATGACAACCGGGGGGGTCACAGAGGGCCACAGGCTATGGGCCACCGGCCATGAGCTATGGGAAGAACGCTCGAGACGACCGCACGACGAGGCGGCCGTCCAGCTGCGACGAGGTCAGTCGCGGAACAACAGGACGTGCGCGATCGCCAGTTCCCGCGAGTGCGTCAGGGTCAGCAGGCTACGGCTCCCGCCCATCTCAGCGAAACGGCGCGCAGCACCATCGTGAAACTGCAGGCGCGGCGGTCCATGTCGGCGCACCACCTCGATGCCCACCCAGTGAACACCCCTGGAGTAGCCCGTGCCCAGCGCTTTCATCGCGGCTTCCTTGGCGGCGAAACGGGCGGCAAATGAGGCCGCCGCGTCCTTCTTGCGCCGGCAGTACGCCACTTCGCCGTCGGTGAAGATGCGGCGGAGAAAGCGCTCGCCGAATCGATCCAGCGCCTCTGCCACCCGCGCGATCTCGATCGCGTCGAGACCGCTTCCTATAATGTCCATGCGCCGTTGCCATCGTACATGACTCTTCCTGAGCTTCCCGCGACCTTCCGATGGACGCACGAACCGTGGGGCGCCGTGCTGCGCTGCGTGCCGCTCGAGGCCGTGGCCCGGCACGGTTTCACCAGCCGTCAACTCCGGTTGCCAGTGGGAGATGGTGCAGACGCCCTGGCGGCGGTCACCGGTGCCGCGCGTGTGGTCCAGGCCGCGCAGGTTCACGGGGCGACCGTGGCCGTGGCGCACCACGGGAAGCCGTGGCCGCAACCCTGGCCCGAGGCTGACGTGCTGCTCTCGGATGTGCCCGCGGCGGCCGTGGCCGTCCGGGCGGCGGACTGTGTCCCTCTGCTGCTGGCCGATCGCGCTACGGGCGCCGTCGCCGCCGTCCACGCGGGCTGGCGCGGAACCGCGGCCTCGGCCGCGCCGGCAGCCGTCGCCGCGATGGGCCGCGAGTTCGGATCGAAGCCGGCCGACCTGATCGTGGCGATCGGTCCCTCAATCGGCAGCTGTTGCTACGACATCGGACCGGATCTGGTGGATGCGTTCGCCGCGGCCGGGCACCCGCGTCATCTGATCGATCGGTGGTTCCTGGCACCGGCGCCTGCCCGCGGCTCGAGCGAGCGGCCGCAGATGCGGCTGGATCTCCCGGGCGCCAATCGTGATCAGCTGATCCTGGCCGGGGTGGCGGAAGGCAGCATTCACGCCTGCGGGTTGTGCACCGCGATGCACCTGGATGTGTTGACGTCGTACCGGGCCGAGGGCGCCGGCGCCGGGCGTCTGGCGGCTACGATCGCGGCGCGGGAAGGCCGATAGCCGGCCGCCCGCGTCGCCGCGACAGGCACTGTTTCAGGCGCCCGGAGCTTTGTAGGCCGTCTTCTTACCGCTGGCGTGATCCATCTCATCCGGCGTGATGAGCGGCGTCGTCACCAGATGCCCGGCGCCACTGGCCGAGACGGCCAGGCTCATGGCCGTGATTGACGCGTTGTCGGGTGCATCGACCACCAGCACCACATCGTAGGTTCCGAAGCAGAAATAAAACGACTCCACCGTTGCCTTGACGCTTTCGAGGGCCTTGGTCACGACCTTGACGCGCTTGGTGCCGCCATCCTTACGGAGACCCTTGGCGCCCTCGGTCGAGTAGGACATCTGAATCAGAAACTTCGCCATGAAAGCCACCTCGTGTGTCGACGATTTCGAGACCGGGGAAAGAAGAGACGCGGCCGGTGCCGTCAGGGCGCATGCGTGACGGGATGTTCGATCGGCGGCGGGGGCGGGACGTAGTACATGATGCGCCGGCAGCTGTCGCATTGCACGATGTGGTCGTTCATGCGCACCTGCTGGAAGACGGGCGGCCGCAACCGCACGTGGCACTGCGAGCACAGGCCGTCGAGCGTGGCCGCCGACAGGGCCACGCCTTTGCGGGCGCGGGCCACCTGATCGAACAGGGCCACCGTAGCCGCCGGCATCCCCTTCACCAGCGCATCGCGCGCGGCCGTTTTCTCGGCCAGCTGCTGCTCGGCCGCCTGCAGATCCTCGTCGATCTCGGCCCTTTCGACTTCGATGGCCTTGCGGCGTGCCGCCCGCTCGGTTTCGGCCTTCTTGAGGTCGGCCGTCAGCTGATCGGACTCCATCATCCGCTCGAGCACCTTCTCTTCGGCTGCGCCCAGTTCCTTCTGTGCGGCCTCGATCTCGTGCTGCATGGCCTGATATTCGCGGTTCGTCTTGACGGCGGAGAGCTGTTCCTTGTACTTCGCCAGCCGGCCCTGGTACACCGCGGCGTCCTTCTCCACGACACGCCGATCTTCCTGGCTGGCCTTGAGCCGCTCGGTGGCCTCGGTCACCACGCGTTCCGCTTCCTGGATTCGGGCGTCGGCATCAACGATGCGCGCCGGGTGGGCGGCAATCCTGGCCCTGGCGTCGGCGATGAGAGTGTCGAAGTGTTGCAGCTGGATCAGACTCTTGAGCTCTGGGGACATGTGGCTGCCAGTCTAGTCGAGCGCCGCGTTCATCCGACGTTGCCGCTGCTGCGTGAGGCCGGGCTGATTCATGCCGCTGCCACCCTGCCCTGCCCGTTCGCGCCGTGAACCGGGGCCACGAGACGTTGCTCGCCACCGCAAGAACACACTGCCCGCCGGCGAGCCCACCACGGTGCGGTCAGTCATCGGAACACCCGGTCGTGCCCAGAGGGCGCCTGCCCCAAAACACTGCCCGCCGAGGCGGGCCCACCAACCTCACATCGCGAGGTGTGGCCCGGTTGTGGGAAGCCCCCACCCGGAAACGAGAGGTTGGTGGGCCCGCCAGGATTCGAACCTGGGACCAACCGATTATGAGCCGGCCGCTCTAACCGCTGAGCTACGGGCCCGCATGCGCGAACTTTTCGCCGGATAGGGTACGCCACGTTGGCGCATGCGGGCCCCATCGGGCTATGTCTTCTGGCCGGGTCGGGCGAGCCCGCCCCGGCTACGTGCGTCCTTCGAGGAACGCCTTGAGTTTACGTGACCGCGACGGGTGGCGCAGCTTCCGCAGCGCCTTGGCCTCGATCTGCCGGATCCGCTCGCGGGTGACGGCGAAGTTCTGGCCCACTTCCTCAAGCGTGTGTTCGCTGCCGTCGCCGACGCCGAACCGCATCTTGATCACCTTCTCCTCGCGCGGCGTCAGCGTGCGGAGCACGGCCTCCGTCTGCTCCTTGAGGTTCAGGTTGATGACGGCTTCGGCGGGCGACACGATGTTGCGGTCCTCGATGAAGTCGCCGAGATGCGAATCCTCCTCCTCGCCGATCGGCGTTTCGAGGGAGATGGGCTCCTGCGCGATCTTCAACACCTTGCGGACCTTGGCCACCGGGATGTCCATCCGCTTGGCGATCTCTTCCGAGGTCGGTTCGCGGCCGAGCTCCTGCACCAGCGCCCGCGAGGTGCGAATCAGCTTGTTGATCGTCTCGATCATGTGGACCGGGATGCGGATGGTGCGCGCCTGGTCGGCGATGGCCCGGGTGATGGCCTGACGAATCCACCACGTGGCGTAGGTGGAGAACTTGTAGCCGCGGCGGTACTCGAACTTGTCCACGGCCTTCATCAGGCCGATGTTGCCCTCTTGGATGAGATCCAGGAACTGCAGGCCGCGGTTCGTGTATTTCTTCGCGATCGACACCACCAGGCGCAGGTTGGCTTCGACCAGCTCTTTTTTGGCGACTTCGGCCTGGGCCTCGCCGCGTTGGATGACCTCGATCGTCCGGCGCAGCCGCTCGGGCGTCTCCTCGAGGTCGTCGATCATCTGCTTGACGTTGGCCTTGACGTCCTTCTGCTTCTTGAGGAGGGCCTTCTTCTCCTCCTCCTTCAGCCTCGGCCCCTTGGTCTTGATCTTGACGTTCGGGCTGAGGATGCGGTCGATCGCTTCCAGTTCGCGCTGTACCCGTGACACCGCGTCCACCGCGTCCTTGACCTCTTCGATGAGGCGGCGCTTGATGGTTTCGGTGAACTCGATGGCGCGGATGCGGCGCGATACCTCGATGCGGGCGCGCAGGGTCTTGACGCGGGCGCGCCGGTATTTCTTCTTGTCCTTCTTCGGAACTTCCTCGAGCTTCTCGGCCAGCTTGCTGTAGTTCACGCGAGCCTTGCGGACGGCCTCGATTTCCTCGAGAACCTCGACGACGCGTTCCTGGATCACCTCGTCGGTGATTTCCTCGTCGCTGAACGTCACCAGCTCGCGGATGGTGCGCTCGCCGGCGCGCAGCTGATCGCCCGTGGTCAGGATGCGCTTGGCGATGGTGGGCGTGCGCGAGATCGACTTGATCACCGCCAGCTTGCCGCGTTCGATGCGCTTGGCGATGGCCACTTCGCCTTCCCGCGTCAGCAGGGGCACCGTGCCCATCTCGCGCAGGTACATGCGGACCGGATCGTTGGTTTTGTCGAGCGCGCCTGGCGTGAGGTCGAGTTCGGGTTCGTCGCCGGAGCCGTCACGGTCGAAGTCCTTGTCGCCGCGATAGGCCTTGTCCGAATCGACGATTTCGATGCCGGCGCTGCCGAACGTGCTGAACAGCTCGTCGAGATCCTCCGCAGAGGTGATCTCCGACGGCAACGCTTCGTTCACCTCGTCGTACAGGAGGTAACCCTTCTCCCGGCCGACCTGGATAAGCTGCCGAACTTCGTCGTATCTCTCTTCAATCGACAAGGTTGTTGCCCTCCGACACTCTAGGTCGCATCTACCGCAGCTCCTCAATCTCGCGAATGAGGCCCATCTTCCGCATCAGCAGCGTTTCGAGTTCGCCGCCGTCCATGTCCGGCCGCTGCTGCAGCCGATCGAGTTCCCGCTGTACCAGCCCGCGTTCCCGCTCGAGTCGCAGGCGCTTGAGGATGCGCGTGCACTCCGAGGCGTCCAGCGCGTGCGCTTCGCCCTCACTGGCCACACCCGTTACGAGCCGCGCCTCGTCCATGGAAAGGCGTTCGAGAAGGGTTGACGGTGAGAACCTCTTATCTTGATTCAATTTCCGCGCGAGATCCAGTACTGAGCTAGACGCCAGCCCTTCCAAGTCGGCCGGGTCGAGGGCGTCCAAGGCGTCCAAGGCCAGGGCCGGATCGTGTATCAGCAGCCAGATCAGACCCTTTTCCGCCTTGGTGACATCCCGAAGGCCGGCCAGTTGGCTGTTTGCCGGGGTCACGTGACGGTGGGTCACCGCTTTCCGGGTGCGCGGCCAGATGGCGTCTTCCGACACCCCAGCCCGGCTGGCCACCTCCTTGACGAAGAGTTCCTGGCGCGTTCGGTCCGGAATGCGGTCGAGCACCGGCAGAGTGGCATCCACGAAGCTGGCCCGGCCTTCGCTGGACCGCAGGTTGAAGGAGGCCGCCAGCCGATCCAGCATGTAGTCTAAATACGGCTGTGACCGGCGTAATCGTTCACCGTACGCCTCGCCGCCCTGCTTTCTGACGAAGGTGTCCGGGTCGTCGCCCGTCGGCAGCGACGCCACGTTCACCTCAAACCCTTCTGCTACAAGCATTTCGCAGGATTTCGTGGCCGCAGCCTGCCCGGCGGCGTCCGGGTCGAAGCTGAGCACCACCTTGCCCGTGAAGCGGCGCAGCTGCTGGGCCTGTTGAGGGGTGAGGGCGGTTCCACAAGAGGCCACTACTGGTTGGATGCCGGCCTGGTACACCTGGGCGAAGTCGAAGTAGCCCTCCACCAGCACCGCGAAGCCGCGTTGACGGATGGCGCCCTTGGCCAAGTTCAGCCCGTAGAGCGTGCGGCCCTTGCTGTAGATGGGTGTTTCGGGAGAGTTCAGGTACTTCGGCTGCTGATCCGCCTCGAGCGCCCGGCCCCCGAACGCGATGATGGCTCCCGTATCCCTGCAGATAGGGATCATCAGCCGGTTTCTGAACCGATCCACTACTGAGCCGTCCTCTCGCTGCACCACCAGCCCGGACCGCAGGACCATGGCCTGGGAGTAGCCCTGCTCCTGCAGAGCCTTGCTGAGAGACTCGCGGCCGGGTGGGGCCCAGCCCAGCGCCATGGTCGTGGCGGTGTCGGAGACCAGCCCGCGACCGTCGATGAGCGACCGCACCCGCGCCCCGGCGGGGGATGCCAGCTGTTGGGTGAACCAGGCCGCGGCCGCTTCGTGAATCTTGAGAAGCGTTTCGCGTTCCGCCGCGCCGGCGCGCTGCTCGTCGCTGGCCTCCAGTTCGGGAATGGGCATCCCGAATCGCTGGGCCAGCAGCTTCACGGCTTCCTGGAAGCCGACCTTGTCGTGGAGCTCGAGGAACTTGAACACGTCTCCGCCGACACCGCACCCGAAGCAGTGAAAGAACCCCTTGTCGCGGTTGACGTGAAACGACGGCGTCTTCTCGCCATGGAACGGGCACAGGCCCTTGTAGGTGGCGCCGGTCTTGCGCAGCGACACGTAGTCCTGGATGACGGTGACGATGTCCGCCTGCGCCTTCAGGTCTTCGATGAAACGTTGGGGGAAAAGAGCCACGGGAGAGCGATCCAGAGCATACTCCCGCGCGCCGCCTGGTGTGTTTGTCGGGCAGATCCGGTCATGCACGGCGCCGCCTCCGCAGCGCTTGTCTCTGGAACACCTTAGGTGTTCCGGGGGGTCGCCGCAGCGCCCTCTGTCGCGCGCCCATGGGCGACCGGCAACTTGCGGATCTGGACGTCGCCGCTGCCACCGCGACCAAAGGGTGGTCTCAGCGACGGTTGATCGTGGTATGCACCAGCCGGGTGTTGTCACCATCTTGCATTCGCATGCCACGGGGAACGAAGTCGCGGTGATTCGTCGCGACGATTCGATTTCGGGGATCTCGATGTCGGTGGACTCCAGAGGGAGTCGGCTGCCGTGCATGACCGCCTCTGCCCTCCGGTGGAACTGTCGCCGCGCCGGCCGCGGCTCTTTAGTCGGTCGGGCGCTCGGCCACTCTGGCAATCTCGCGAAGCCGTTCGTACAACGACGCGTGATTCAAGAGGATGTCCTTCGGACCCCGTTGCACGTCCTTGGAGTTCAGCGCCGGTCGTACTTCGCGGCGTCCCCGTCGGCGTACAGCCAGCCTTGGCCCGCGAGGTGCAGGCAGATCTCGGACTCGAAGGAGATCTCTTTATCGGCACTCCATTGCGGGTACCACGTCCGCCCGAACGAGACCGACACGGCAAGAATTGGTGTACCACCTTCTGTCGGCGGGGAGAGTCAGGCCGGTCTGTCAGCGTTAGAATCGATCACTATGGTCATCACTTCCGGTCGGGTCGTTGGGGGCAAGATCGTCGTCGAAGGCGAGCCGCTGCCGGACGGAGCCGTCGTGACGATCCTGGCCCGTGAGGGGGACGAGACCTTCGAGCTCGACGCGTCGATGGAGGCCGAACTCCTGGAATCGCTAGCCGAAGCCGCGCGCGGCGAGACGGTTCCCGCTGACGAGGTGCTTCGCGACCTTCGGAATCCGAGGTGACTACACCGCTCCCGGTGGTCTTCACGCGTCGTGCGAAGCGACACGTCGAGCAGGCCGGGCGTTGGTGGAGGGACAATCGACCGAAGGCCCCTGGAGCGCTGGCTGAGGAACTGGCCAACGCGTTGCAATTCGTTGCCTCTCAACCGGACGTCGGAGCCACTGCCCGAAACGTCAGGCTTCCGGGGGTGCGCCGCGTTCTCGTGCGTCGAGTCAGCTACCACCTGTACTACCGGCTGGTGGAGTCACCCACGCGCGCCATCCAGGTCGTGGCGTTCTGGCATGCCAGTCGTGGCAACGCGCCGAGAATGTGACAGGTCTTCCCGTGTCCGCTTGCAGCCGACGCCGGCCGGCACCACGCCTCTTTCGCCGCCGAGCCGCCCAGGTCTGAATGCCCAGCAAACGCCGCCCCGCGAACGTCGATCTGCCCGGTTACGGCGGCAGAGATCAGAGCGAAGCGGCGTTCCTGTAGCAGTTCGGTCGCCTTTTCGGTTTCGCCAACAAGGGCATCGATTCGGGGCCGGTTATCCGAGAATCCGTCTGAGTACAGCCAGCGGAGGGCGGAGGCGGTCATGCACGGCAGCCGACTCCCTCTGGAGTCCACCGACATCGAGATCCCAGAAATCGAATCGTCGCGACAAAGGTGGGACCCGCAAAGAACGCGGGTCCCACGACAGTATCTGGCGAACCGGCTTGACGCCGGTTCGCTATTTGCGACTTCGTTGCCCGTGGCACGTGGATGCGAGATGCTGACAACACCCGGTTGGTGCATACCACGATCAACCGTCGCTGAGACCACCCCTTAGTCGCGGTGGCAGCGACAGGGCAGGAGCGACGAGAGATTTCCGGTGGACGGAAGGGGAGGCGGATGCCGTACGTGACCGGCTCTGCCCGACGACGGCTATTCCTTCAGCGCGACCACGGTCACGCCGCCACCGCCGTGTTCGGTGCGCGCGAGCTCGACGTTCGACACCAGCGGGTGATCCTTGAAGAACGCGGTGAGTGCGCGGCGCAGCTGCCCGGTGCCGTGCCCGTGGATGATGCGCACCTCGCGGCGGTCGGTCAGCATTGTTTCGTCGAGGAAACGTGCGGCGCGCGTCAGCGCTTCGTCCACCGTGCAGCCGACGACATTCAACTCCGACAGTGATGTCCCCTCGCGCGGCTGAAGGTCGATGCTGACGGTGGCCCGTGGCGTCGGCGCCTTTCCAATCACCTTCAGGTCGCCGACGTTCGCACGCAGGCGCTTGCCGCGCACGTCGATCTCGGCGTGCTTGCCCGAGATCTCGAGGACCACGCCCTCGAGGCCGAAGGGCCCCACCGCCACGCGGACACCCGGCGCCAGTCCGGGCAGCGGCCCATCCGCGGCGGCCGCAGCCGCGGCAGGCGGTTGTTCCGGTGCGGCCGCTCCAGACTTCACGCGTGAGCCCACCGCGTCGAGGGCAGCGTGGGCCTCCGATCGCGCCATGCCCGTCTCGCCCGTGCTGAGCGGGCCGGCCGTCCGCCGATCGCCTTTCTCACGGAGCACCGTCGCGCGCGCTTTCAGGTTCTCGATGACCGCATCGATCTCACGCCGTGCCTCGCGCAGCTGGTCATCCATCTTCGCGCTGAGGCGGCGCCTGAGCGTGTCTTCCTTCTCGCGCAACGATGTTTCGCGCTGGCGCAGACGGCGCTCGCTCTCCGCAAACTCGAGTCGCTGCTGGCCGATGCCCTTGCGCTCGTGCTGCAGCGCTTGCAGTTCGCGGTCGACGCGCTCGATGTGCGCGGACAGCTGGGCCTCGCGGTTCGACAAGTTGCCGCGCGCCGCGGTGATGACGGTGGGCGGCATGCCCAGGCGGGACGCGATCTCGATGGCCAGACTGCGGCCCGGCGACCCGTAGGTGATCTGGTAGGTCGGCGCGAACGTCACTGGATCGAAGCCAAACGCCGCGCTCTCCACGCCTTCGGTCGTCGCCGCGTAGGTCTTGAGCGCGTCGTAGTGCGTCGTGGCCACGACGTGGGCGCCGCGCTTGCGGAAGTGATCGATCACCGCCGTGCCGAGCGCGCCGCCTTCCGCCGGGTCGGTGCCCGCGCCGACTTCGTCGAGCAGGACCAGCGCCGGCAGATCCAGGTTGCGGTCCATCGCCACCAGGTTGGCGATGTGTCCCGAGAACGTGGACAGGCTGGCGGCGATCGACTGCTCGTCGCCGATGTCGGCGAAGATGGTTCGGAACACCGGCAGCCGCGAACCCTTGTCCGCGGGGACGTGCAGACCCGCTTGTGCCATGGCGGCAAAGAGACCCGCGGTCTTGAGCGCGACGGTCTTGCCGCCTGTGTTGGGCCCGGCCACGATCAACACACGCGTCGGCGGCAGCAGGCGGACGTCCACCGGCACGACGACGTCAGGCGTGTCGCCGTCCTCCGCGAGTCGCGACTCGCGTCTCAACAGGAGCAATGGATGGCGTGCCCCGATGAGTTCGAGGGCGCCGTCGGAGCTGAGGCTTGGTTCCACGCCGCCCGTGCGCCGCGCGAACCGCGCCTTCGCCTGCACGACGTCGAGGACCGTCGCCACGCCGATGGTGCGTTCCAGGTCGTCCGGCCGGGCTCGAAACGCGTCGGTCAGCGCCAGCAGGATGCGCCGCACCTCCTCGGCCTCCTGCTCCTCGAGCTCGACGATCTCGTTGTTGATGTCCACCGTGCCCAGCGGTTCCAGGAACAGGCTGGCGCCGCTGGCCGAGGCGCCGTGCACGATGCCCGGAATCGACCCGCGGTGCTCGGACTTCACCACCAGTACGTAGCGGCCGTTCCGGTCGGTGACCACTTGCTCTTGCAGGTACTTGGAGGTGTCGCGCTCGCGCAGGAACGAATCGAGAGTAGAGCGAAGTTTTCCACGTTGCCGGCGCAGCCGTTCGCGGATGCTGGCCAGGGCCGGGCTGGCGTTGTCGGCCACGTCGCCGCTGGGCTCGATCTTGCGGCGGACGTCGGCAATCTCGTTCCGGAACGACGCCACGCCCTCGACCAGCCGTATCAGATAGGGCAGCGTGGACCCGGCCTGCGCCACCGCGCGCCGGGTCTGCTCGATCGACTCGAGAAACTCGGACAGGCCCAGGAGCCGCAGCGGTTCGAGGGCGCGGCCGATCGTGGCCAACGCCTGGAGCGCGGCTTCCAATTCCGCAGGGGCCCGGAGCGGAAATCCCTGGTGGGCCTCCAGGAAGCGAACGCCTTCGGTCGTGGCGTTCAACGCCGCCGCCACCCGCTGGGTGCTGGTCAGCGGCGACAACGCCTCGACCTCGGCCCGTCCCATCGGCGTGACGGCCAGTTCCGCCACCGCCGCGACGATGCGGTCGAACTCGAGAGTGTGCAGCGTGCCCGTGTGCATGGGGATCCCTCTCATTCTCTCCCGCCGCCCGCGCCAAGATGCATCGAGGGCCCCAAAATGCTGACTCTGGGTCAGGGGTTCTCCCCAGGCATCTCGCCCGGCGAGGCCGGTAAAAAAGTGCTGGGACTCGCGAGGCTCGAGGGTCTGAGGCGCAGCCTGGGTACACTCTCCCGCATGAAGCCAAGGTTCTTCGCCGATCCGCTGGACTTCCGGGCCTGGCTGCAGGCCAACCATGCGACAGCCGCCGAGGTTCTGGTGGGCTACTACAAGAAGGGCAGTGGCAGGGCCGGAATGGTCTACGCCCAGGCCCTCGACGAGGCACTGTGCTTCGGTTGGATCGACGGCCGCGTGAACTCCATCGACGCCGACCGCTACATGCAGCGCTTCACGCCAAGACGGTCGCGCAGCTACTGGAGCGCCGTCAATATCCGCAAGGTCGAGACGCTCATCGCCGCCGGCCGCATGGCGGCGCCGGGGCTGGCTGCATTCCGCGCGCGTGGCAGCGCTCCTTCGGGCCGTTACTCGAACGAGAACAAGGACGTGACGCTCGAACCCGCGATGGTGAAACGGTTCAAGGCGACACGGAAGGCGTGGACGTGGTTCGAGGGCCAGCCGCCGGGGTTCCGTCGTCTGGCCGCGCACTGGGTGACCAGTGCCAAGCGCGAGGAGACGCGCCAGTCACGTCTGGCGATCCTCATCGAGTGCGCCAGCCGCGAAGAGCGGCCGCCGGGATTCCCCGGCTCGCGCACGCCGCCAGTGCCCCGACGGACGAAGGGCACAAAGGCTGCACAAGAGCGTTAGTCGCACTGCGACTCCAGAACAGATTAGATGAAGTGGCTGGCCTCGATCGCGACGAGCTGACGGGATACCGTCGCTCAAGGAGTTGCGTGCTCGAGGCACAGACGAAGGAGGCCAGCCATGGAACATCTTGCGATCGATCTCGGTGGAAGGGAATCTCAAATTTGCGTGCGCAGCAGCGACGGGCAGATCGTGGACGAGCGGCGGTGTCGGACCGCGGCACTCCCCGCGTATCTGGCGGTCCGCCCGCCGAGTCGTGTCGTGGTCGAGACGTGCAGCGAAGCGTTCGGGATCGCGGATGCGGCGCTGTTGGCCGGGCACGAGGTGCGGGTGGTGCCCTCGACGCTAGCGCGGTCGCTCGGTGTGGGGGCCCGCCGGCTGAAGACCGACCGACGCGATGCGCGGGCGCTCAGCGAGGTGTCGTGCCGGATCGATCTGCCCTCGGTGCACGTGCCCAGTCAGCAGGCGCGACAGCGCAAGACGATGTGCGGGATGCGGGAAGCCTTGGTCGGCGCCAGGACGAAGCTGCTCAACACGGTGCGCGGCTGGCTGCGGGCCGAGGGACGACGACCGCGCGGCGGCGACGTCCGCACCTTCTCCGCCCGTGTCCGTGTGCTGTGCGCGGAGATCACGCTCCCCCCGTACGTCGAGCGGCAGCTCCGAACGATCGAATCGCTCAATCAGGAGATCACCGACGCGGACCGGGAGCTGGCCGCGACCGCCAAGGCGGATCCGATCGCCCGGCGGCTGATGACGGTGCCCGGGGTCGGACCGTCGACGTCGGTACGATTCGTCGCCGCGCTCGACGAGATCAGCCGATTCCGCGGGGCGCACACCGTCGAGTCGTATCTGGGCCTCGTGCCCGGCGAGAACTCCAGCTCCGAGCGGCAACGACGCACCAGCATTACGAAGGCGGGGCCGACGGCGCTGCGCTGGTGTTTGGTGCAGGCGGCGTGGGCGGCGCGCCGGACTCGACGCAAGGATCCCATGCAGCGGTGGGCCGACGAGGTCGAGAAGCGACGCGGCACACGCGTCGCCGTCATGGCGCTGGCGCGCAAGCTCGCCGGCATCCTGTACGCAATCTGGCGGAACGGCGGCGTGTACGAACCGCATCGTTCCAGCGCTGCCTGATCACGGACTCCGAAGGGTCTCTGAGCGACAGCTGTCCAGAGACGATGATCGCGCCAATGGCCGCGAGGGCAACACGACCTCGTAAAACCGATTGCGACCCGTCGACGGACTGCAACCTATGCGCCGATGAGCGCGAATACTCGATTGAGACAGCTCGTCGCCCAGAGCGCACATCGTCGTTGACGTGCCCGCGTCTGCGGGCGGCGTCAAGGGCACGCGGCCTTCGCCCGTCGCTCACGCGACCCTTGACCCCGTCCTCGTCGCGGGCGTTCTGCAGGTAGGCGATGCTGGTGCATCGCGACAGTAGAGATCTGCGCTTGACCGAGGGGCCACTTCATACTCGGCCATTGGGTCGGAACTGATGAGTTGCTCAACGTTTCCTTGTACGTCGTTGTAACGCGGAGCCTCCAGCGTCGGCGGACCGCGCCCGGTGTCGAGCAGTACGCGGTCTTTTATCCGCCCACCAGGAGATTTTCTATGTTCGCCCGCCTCGTTTTTTTGCTTTACGTGTGTGCGCTTTGTGTCCTCGCCCGCCCCGCAGCCGCCCAGCAGGTAGTACCGGACCCTGTCATCACCAACGTCCGCGGCGATCTCTATCAGGTAAGCCACGGCAGTCAGGTCTCGCTGTTCCTCGTCACCCCCGAAGGCATCGTGCTGGCCGACTCGCTGAGCTCGGATGTGATGCGGTGGCTTGCGAAGACCCTGCCGGAGCGGTTCCCGGATCGCCCGGTGCGCTACCTGCTCCTGACCAGCCACGAGTTCGAACGGGCGCGGGGCGCATCCTTCTTCGGACGGTCGGTAACCGTGCTCGCGCACGAGGGCTACAAGCCCGCCCGTGCGTACGCCGGACGGTCGCTGCCGCCCTCCTGGCGTGCCTTCGACCGCAACGGCGATAGCGTCCTGCAGCGGGACGAAGCCACGGCTGCGGGAGCCGATGCCCTCGGAAGGGATGGCGACAAGGATGGCCGGGTCACGCCGGAAGAGGCGTGGGAAGAGGTGCCGCAGCCGACCCGGACATACAACGGCTCGCGTTTCGTCCTGACTCTCGGCGGACGTCAGGTCGTGCTGTACCACGTCTCCGACGCCTTCGGCGCGGATCGCTCTCTGGTGTTGTTTGCGGGGGAGCGCGTGCTGTTCGCTCCGGGACTGCCCACCGGCGAAGCCCCTGAGGATCTCGGACAGGGCAGCCCGACTGATGTTGTGCGTGGGTTCACACAAGTGGAAGCCCTGGATTTCGATCAGATGCTCGATGGTCGGGGACAACCTCGTACGAAACGCGAGGTGTCCCGTCCTCGCGAGTACGTGGAGACGCTTATTCAGGACGTCGAGGCGGGCTTCATGCGCGGAGAGTCGGTTCAGCAGATGCAGGTCCGGCTGGACCTCACGGCCTTCACGGACCTCCGTCACGCCGGCACACGCCGGAACGCGAACATCGAGCAGGTCTACCGCCGCCTGCATCTGTTGACGGTGGACGTGATGGGCACCGGCCAACTCACGTACGTGGTGCGCCAATCGCCAGGCTGTCCGACGCTGCCCATGATCAGCCGGTCGTGCCCGGGCCCGGGCGGTGCGTCCTACGGCGGCGCGCTCGGGGCATCGGTCATGTACGGGCGGCTCGGTGGAGCCGTCGAGTTCACACTACCCGGGGCCAGGACGGGCGAATACCCGGTGGGGTCTGGTTTCCCGCCGTTTTCGTACAGCTACAAACAACAAGTGCTGTCCTACATGTTTCGTTACGCTCTCGGGCGGGCCGACCGAAGCGGGGTGGCCCTCCTGGCCGGCCGCTCCCGCATCGTGGAGACGTTCGAACGGACCAGCAACCCTGGCGAGCTGTTCGGGCCAGGCAGCCCGTTCGACGCCACGATCACGGCCAATGTATTTGGCGCCGACATCGTGGCCCGGGGCGGAAGGCTTCGCTTCGCCGTGCCCGTCAGAGTGACCCGGCTTCCTTCCAGCGCCGTGGCTCTCGGTGTGAGGGACGAACCGAGTTGGGAGGTGCGGGTTGGCATCGGGGTTTCCGTCCCGTTCTCCAGGGCCTCTTTCTGAGATCGGATCATTGGATGTGCCACCACGTACTGCTCGCATCGCTTGGATTGGTCGCCGTCGTCGCCGCATGCGGCGGTACGCCGACCGGCCCGTCCTCTTCGGGTCAGCCAACCACCTACCTGTCGATGACGAGTATTCCTGGCCAGGTACCCGGCAATGCGTTCATCCAGCGGGCCGGGCTTTCCGATGCCTCCTTCAGGGTCAGCCGTGCACAGTTCTCCAATGGCCTCGAGCGGGTCACGATCGTCGTCGAGTCGCTTCGAAGCCAGACCATCGTGCCGGCACCGGACACCACCTGGGGGCGAATGTTCGAGTTCACGATGCCCCCTGGCGTCTCCCTCGGATTGGGAACGTTCGAGGCGGTTCTACCGGAATTCGGCATTGCGCCCGACGCGCCGCGCTTCATGCTGATCATGTATCCCTCGCTATCATCGGGGTCGTGCGGTACGGCGACGACGCGATGGAACATCAGCGAATTCTCTGCAAGCCGGCCGGACGCAATCGACCGCCTGCTCATGAACTTCGAGATCCGCTGCGCCCGCGGCGGCGCGGAACTGCTCGGCGAAGTGTCGCTCGCCGGTGGTACGACGCCGTTCTAGCCGTGCGTGATCGCTGACGCCACGCACGCGGCGCCGAAGCCGTTGTCGATGTTCACCACCGACACGCCGTTCGCGCAGCTGTTCAGCATGCCGAGCAGCGCGGCGATGCCGCCGAAACTCGCGCCGTAGCCGACGCTGGTCGGCACGGCGATGACCGGCGCGCGAACCAGGCCGGCCACCACGCTCGGCAGTGCGCCCTCCATCCCCGCCACCACGATGATGACGCGCGCGGCATGCAATCGCGACTGTTCGGCCAGCAGGCGATGCAGGCCGGCGACGCCGACGTCGTTGAGCCGGTCCACGGTGTTGCCCATCAGTTCGGCCGTGACCGCCGCCTCTTCCGCCACCGGCAGGTCTGACGTGCCGGCGCACACCACCAGCACCGTGCCGACGCCCGGCGCGATGTCGCCCTGGCGAAGCGTGATTGCCCGGGCGGCCTCGTGATACTGGACGCCCGGCACCTTCTGCCGCACGGCGTCGACCGCCTCCGGGGCGGCGCGGGTCACCAGCAGCGCGTGGCCGTGGGCGACGATGCGCTCGGCAATGGCGGCGATGTGGGCCGGTGTCTTGCCGGTGCCGAGGATCACCTCCGGGAAGCCCTGGCGAACCTGGCGATGCGTGTCGAGCCGGGCAAACCCCAGGTCTTCGAACGGTGCCGCTCGCAAGGCGCGTTCCACCTGTGCCGCCGCCTCCGCAGCAGGGGCTCGTCCGGCTCGCACTTCCTCGAACAAACGCTCGAGATCGGTGCGGGTCATCTATGCGAGGCGCGGCGGTTGGTGACGATAAGTGGCCCGATCTCGTTGAAATCAGCGGCCTGGGTCATATAATTGTTCATCGTGCGCTTCGCCCCTGCCGTGTCAGCATGACTGCATCAGAAACCCTGATCCTCGCGACGTATTTCTTCGTCCTGGTTATTCTCGCCGTGTACGGCTGGCACCGGTATTACCTGGTCTACCTGTACATGCGGGACAAGGAAAAGCTGCCCGTTCCCGCGGGTCCCATGCCCACGCTGCCGGTGGTGACCGTGCAGCTGCCCATCTACAACGAAATGTACGTGGCCGACCGGCTGATCGACGCCGTCTGCCGGCTTGATTATCCCCGCGAATTGCTCGAGATTCAGGTGCTCGACGACTCCACCGACGAAACACGGGGGGTGGCCGAGCGGGCCGTGCGGCGCAATGCGGCCCAGGGCCTCGACATCACCTACCTGCATCGCACCGACCGCACCGGCTACAAGGCCGGCGCCCTCGAAGCCGGCATGAAGGTGTGCAAGGGCGAGTACATCGCCATCTTCGACGCCGACTTCATCCCCGAGGCGGATTTCCTGCAGTGCACGGTGCCCTACTTCGTCGACCCCAAGATCGCGATGGTTCAGACGCGGTGGGGGCACATCAACGCCGACTACTCGCTGCTCACCAAGATCCAGTCGATCCTGCTCGACGCACACTTCGTGCTCGAGCACGGCGGCCGGAACCGCGCCGGTCTGTTCTTCAACTTCAACGGCACAGCCGGCATCTGGCGGCGCACGGCGATCATGGACGCCGGCGGCTGGCAGCACGATACCCTGACCGAAGACCTCGACCTCAGCTACCGCGCGCAGTCGCGGGGCTGGAAGTTCGTGTTCCTGCCGGACCATGTGGCCCCGGCGGAACTGCCCGTCGAGATGAATTCGTTCAAGTCGCAGCAGCACCGCTGGGCGAAGGGTTCCATCCAGACGTGCCGCAAGTTGCTGCCGGCCATCCTGCGCTCGGACCTGCCGCTCAAGGTCAAGGCCGAAGCCTTCTTCCACCTGACGGCCAACTTCAACTACCCGCTCATGTGCGTGCTCTCAGTGCTGATGGCCCCTTCGATGGTCATCCGCTACAACATGGGCTGGTACGAGATGCTGCTCATCGACGTGCCGCTGTTCTTCGCGGCCACGGCGTCGGTGGCCAACTTCTACATGGTCTGCCAGAGGGAATTGCACAAGGACTGGATGACGCGGCTGAAGTACTTGCCGTTCCTGATGTCCATTGGCATCGGTCTCGCGGTCAACAACACCAAGGCGGTGTTGGAGGCCCTCTTCAACAAGGAGAGCGAGTTCGCCCGCACGCCGAAGTACGGGATCGAGGAGCAGGGCGACGAGTGGATCGGCAAGAAGTATCTTTCCAGCACATTGGGATCCTAAGCTTAGAATTCCACGTGGACAAGTTGTCG
>JADMIO010996560.1_pt1 | contig 70575 bp, 55 predicted proteins | sample 8958161 | NCBI WGS metagenome assembly JADMIO01 (sample SAMN16585339, study PRJNA669376) | soil metagenome | isolation source: Crop rotation soil | place: USA: Cullars Rotation, Alabama | collected 2011 | reverse complement strand
CGCGACAACTTGTCCACGTGGAATTCTAAGCTTAGGATCCCAATGTGCTGGAAAGAAGGTGTCCTCGATAGAGCGAATCCCCATTCAGAACGACAATTCTTTCTGACTTAAAAAGCGGAAGCGCCAGGCGCAAAGCACCGGCAGTTCCTAGCGGTTGAGTCTCTTCGGAATGATGTATTATCACCCCGTTCCACACACTTCCGAAATGATTCCTGATTTGATTCGCCAGATAGCCCGTACACAGCACAACGTTCTTGAACCCCGACTCGGCCAGCTGGAGCAGGATGAACTCCAGGAAAGGTCTGCCAGAAACGTTGGCAAGCACCTTTGGTCTGTCAGAAACAGTAGCTGCCAGTCGGGTTCCCCGTCCGCCAGCCAATATAGCTGCGTATATCATTGAAATTCGCCCCCTGCGGGGGCGAGGTAACTTTAGAAAAACGGAAAAAGCGTGGGCACGGGATCTCGGCCCAATTGCTTCGTTGGATTCTCGGCGACTCGACTAAGGACCGGAGACAACGCGCAGTCCAGTCGGAGCTGCAGGTTTAGGTCCTAGCGGAACAATCGAGTTAGTCATGTCGGATTGGATCTGACTTGCAGTCAAAGCTTGGTTGTAGATACGAACTTCGTCTATCAATCCTGACCAATTCTCGCCCGCAAAACCATTTCCGCCAATGGTCAATGCGTCGGTTGTTGTAGCTATAGAGCCTGTCTGCGCCTGGCTGGCCACCTGCACACCGTTTACAAACAAGCGTGAAGTCGAGCCATCGTATGTGGCCGCTATATGCGTCCACGTATTCACGGGCAATGCGGAAGCTCCAAGAACGTTGCCTGTAGCGGGGCTGATATAAAATGAGGGTACTGAATTGAATGGACTTGCTCCCTGCAGTACGTACGCCGGGTTCTGCGTGGAAGGATCACCGTTGGGTTTGAAGATTAAGTTCATCCATGTGCCGCTGATTGCGTCTGGATTGACCCAGGCTTCCAACGTCAACGCCGTTGTAAGGTCGAGGGACGGAGAATCCGCTATCGTCACAAGTGCTCCAGGTCCAAACCGTAGGGCTCTCCCGAAGTAGCCGTTCGTCCATGTCGCTCCCGTAATTGTCCCACTATTGCCATTACCCGAAATATCACCCACTACACTGCCGCTGCCCTCCTCAAATCCAAGTGCAGCAACGAGCCCCGAGGGTCGACTGCCCACAGGTACGACGCTGATCCTGATCGGACTCGATGCTGTCTGATTCGTCCCGTCAGAAACAGTTAATACCGCTGAGAATGTCCCGGTCGATTGATACGTGTAGCTCGGATTTGCCAGGGTCGAAATCCCACCATCTCCAAACGACCAGTTATAAGTCAGAGGCGTTCCGTCCGGATCGGATGAACCCGCACTGGAGAAGTTCACGGATAACGGCACAACCCCGCTTGTAGGGTTCGCGCTCGCAGCAGCCGTAGGAGATTGATTCGTTCCCGGGATCAGCACCTTGATGGCGATCGCAGTTGAGGCAGTGGTATTAGTGCCATCAGACACTGCCAATTGGGCTGAGTAATTGCCCGGTGCATTGTAGGTGTGCGAAGGATTGGCAGCAGTCGAGACGCCACCATCCCCGAAAACCCAATTATAGGTTAGGCTCGTGCCTTCTGGGTCCACCGATCCGGTACTGGAAAAAGCAACAGCCAATGGAGCCTGCCCACTAGTAATTGAAGCGCTGGCCTTTGCTATGGGAGCCTGATTAGCCGTTCCCACTCCAGGAGGCTCCGCTTTGAAAGCAAACCGGTAACCCGCCGGCAAATTCGTGGTAATATTGGCTTGGTTGAAATTACCAGGATCGCACCAGGGCCAGGGCAGGTTCCCGAACCAGGTAGGCTTGCTGCTGTGAAGATAACTTGGGATCAATGCGTCCCCGCTCGCAAGGGCCTCTCCGGAGTTGATGCCATTGTTAACGGTGTTGTAATTACCTTTTCGCACTAACGAAGCGCCACTCGTGCTATCATAATTAAAAATTGAGTTCACGCCCCCAACACTTCCGCTCGTTTGTTGATACTGTGTCTGGGTACCCGGATGGCCCATCACACATCCAGCGACTGTTACATTGTCGTGGTGGGTTTGGAAAGAAATGCAATGGCAGTTGGCGTCTTTCGGCCCATTCCCATCCCAACCCAGCATCCTTTGTCGAAAATAAAGACTGTTCCTGCTATGGCTGTAATTACCACTGGCGGTTAGGTCATTAAAATGGCTCGGGACCCAGTTGCCCTCGAATAACATCTCATGATTATGCGCACCATGATGAAATACGATCTGAGAAAGAAAATTCGCGCTCTGATACGGTTCGTTCGTAAAAATGTTGTACGCAAAAGCACTTCGGCTTGTTCCGATCATTGGCCAGACGTTCGGAAGCGTGTTGAAAACGTTGTCTTCTACCAGCAAGCCGGATGAGTGTGTTGAATCTATCGCGTATTCCGAAGCTCCGAAAGCGGCTGCGTTTTGGATCCGGCAATGCCGGGCCTCACAATTGAAAGAAGTGTAAAACTTTATTCCTGCGTTCGGTTGGCAGTTCTGCCCCACACCGTAAAGGGAGCAGTTTTTTATCCAGCACTGGTCGCAACCCGAAAAGGAAACAATGTTGCAATTAAAGAAGCCGGTCGCGTTGGTGATTACCAGGCTCTCCACTCCTGATAATACCATCTGGTTTGCGAAAGACCTGAAATGCACCTTGCAAGCCAGACCTGAAATGTAATCAGAATTCAGCGGCGGCCAGAACGAAACAGTGCTTCCACTGACACCTGTTACTTTGAAAGCTTCCGAAAAAGGATGGTTGTCACTCGAGCCAAACCAGTTCGCATAATACGAACTAGGATTTCCATCTATAGTGGGCGCGCTCCTTGGTGCGCTGATCCACATCAAAGTTCCCGGAGTTAACCCGCTAGGTGCCGACGCCAACACAATGGAAGTCGAACCTCTTGTGTGACCACTGGAAATCCCAATGTTCGAATATGCTCCCGGATTATCATAATCCCATCCAGTTGTGTTCATAACAACTTCGCTGCCGGATGAAAAGACCAGGATCGTTGCAGGGTTTCCGTTGCCGTCAGTTGCGCCCCTTACTGTCACCCCATTTTTTGCCACGCTTAAGTTGCCGGCCAAGCTGTACGTGCCAGCCTCAAGCTGGACAACCTGGTTGCTCGGGCACTTCGCAATGGCTCCGTTGATTTGTGCGACGCTGGCACCTGGACTGAAATTCGTATAAACAGTGGTGCGGTTAGGAATTCCGCCTGAAACACCAACAATGCCTTCCCATGTCCCGCCATAAGGTAAACGGTCCGTCGGAACCGGGTCAGAAGCACTTACCGTCAGAGCTGTGAACAGCAACGCGGTAAACGCAGTTAGTTTAAAGTTAATTTCCGAATTCAAAGTTAGGCTCCGAAAAAGGGGTTTCCCTTCCGCCCTCGATAACCTTAATCCCTCAAATCCAAAGTGCCCCAGCGCCAAACATAAATTCTTCATCTCCCCTTGAACCTGCAGGAAGCTTGCCAGATCCACAACGTAGGAAAATCCCGGGGACTAAACCCCCGAGTTACGCTCAAATTCACAAAATATGTGCAGCCTCGGTTTCTCAGAATCAGCCACCCTGTACACATATAGTGCAATCCGTATCAACCCGTTGCGCTCAACTGGGAATCCGCGAATTCCTTATTCACAACTCGTATCACGCTGTAACTGTTTTGACCTGAGGAGCTTCAGTTAACCAGGTAACTTCGCCTTTTTTCATCGACTTCCGACTTTCCTCTGCTCGGCTTAGAATTCGGCCTGCCATTGCATACGAAAGCAGGAAGCTGAGCCAGATGGGATTGAACAATCTGAAGCCAGCTTCTGCGATACTAAAGAGCGGAATTACCATGACGAAACCCAGGATCAAACCGCTACTTCAGGATCGCGATGAAAGGCACGGGCTGTCCGCTTGTACGCACTGATCCAAAGCATAACGATCAGACCAACACCAACCAGGCCCAGGTTGAGATACACCTCGATGTAACCATTGTGCGCCGAGTTAAGATTTCCAAACATATTCGCTTGCGAGAAGCTCCGTAATGTCTTGGCTGCGCTGTTCCAAAAGCTCTCAAAACCAGTTCCAATGAGAGGGTTCTGCGCTAGCGGAATGACCGCTTTCCATATATCGGTGCGCCCGGTTAAATTCGAATCCCTGCCCAAAGCGCCCGCCACCAAAGCGTCTCCTCCAATCAACATTAACAGACCTCCGCCAATCACCAGGCTGAAGACGATGCCATGTAACAAACCAGGCTTCCGTTGAACCCGCGGCAATCCGCATACCACGATCAATCCGGAACCAAGCAGAAAACAGGCAACCGATGTTGCCGAGTGTGCCTGATAAAGGAGGCCTAATATAAATCCTAACAGAATGCCTTGGGCGATTAGGCGCGAACTGCGGCGATACTGGCCCTTCGCTGGCAGCAGAGCCAAGAGATGCCAAAGGGTGGCTAATCCAATCGTGAGGACCAAAACGCCAAGCATATTCTTATTTGTAGTTACGCCGGTATTCATTGCGTTGCCGTCTGGATCAAAACCACGTCCCAGAGTTGAGTAGCGGATTAAAAACACTGAGGCCGGAATGAGTAGGAACCCCACGTAAGAAAAAAAACGTCGAAGTGCGATCTTTGGAAGCGGATCTGTAACCACAATTAAGACCATGAGCAGATCTCCAATAGCCTTGATCCACCTCTTAAAAGAGGGTTCCGGGATGGGTGACCAGAGGATGCTGACCAAACAATAAGTGAAATAAATAATTAAAGGTTTGTTTGTGCTAACGAATGCCCGCATTGCCGACTTGCGCCGTATCAGCACTGTAAGCCCCGTCACAATGAGCATCAGAAAGATTGCGGCATCGAGCGAATTGCCTTCCAGTGTCGCATCCACGCTGACCTCTCCAACACCCCCCAGCCAAAATGACATCGGCCGGGATCCCACGATTGACACCCAGATAATCGGTAGGCACAAGGCTTTAGAAGTCTTACCTGACCCATCCCGGTTCAGATAGAACAGAATAGCGGTTCCAATCAGCCAAAGAGGAAATGCTAGGCCACCCATTGCTTTTCAGGCAAATGCCAGCTTGTAAAGCCGGTTTGCCAATTCAAATCTTGTCTTTAAACGCTCCGCAATCTCTACCGCGAGCATCGTCATCGCAAACGCTGCTCCGAAGGAAATTAGGGTAACAGCCACACCTAAATGAACCCGTCGCAACCCGGCGCTCAGGATCTGAAGAATAGCTATCTGCACGACGTAACTGAATAACGAATGTTTTCCGAGCAAAATCACGTGCCTCCCCCCTCGGCTGGACTCAGGCTTCTGCAATCCTGCCAAATAGATAATCGAGACGCTTAAACATACCCCGACCGCCAGCAATGGAAAGGGGACGTTCCAGGTTCTTATTGCGACTAAATAAAAGATGTATCCAATAAGCAAAGCAACCGGGTGCCGAACGAAATTGTTGATGCATTCAAGCGGATAGAATCCGATAATGACTCCCAGCAGCCCAATCGTGATGTATTCCAAATTGTAGCTTCTCTCCCCTTGGAAGCCAAGAACCAGGATCCCAGCAAGGCACAAAAGGCAGGCCAGGTGAAAAACGTGTTTGAACACTCGATGCCCATACCATAAGGCCGCCGAAAGTAGCAAAAGGTAAGCAATTGGAATGAGAATATAAAATGCAACGATCCTGCTGCTGGTGACTGGCACGTTGCCCACGATACCAATCGCCCATAAGTTTTGAGCTTTAAACTGGTCCGACAGAGTAATAGCGGTTCTTGTCAGTATCGGCAGTGCCACACTCCGCATCACGTTCAAAACCAAAAAAACCAACAATAACTTCATCCCTCGCGTGAACAGTCTTTTGGCAAGCCGGCAATCGGTCGAATTGCTATTGGAAAAATAAACGTGGGCGATCAGGAATCCCGTCACGAAAATAAACGAAGGAGTCAGAAATCGTAAATATCGATAATCGAGATCGGGCGAAACAAAATAGTTAAGCCAATGATAGAAAACCATCAGCAGCACCAGAACCCCTTTTGTAAAATCCAGGGCGGCGATGCGGTTCCGTGTTGGTGTTTCCGATCTAACGGCAATTCGTTCGACTACTGCTTGCATCTTCTGGTTCTGGGCTTACGAATTAACTTATTATGCTCACGTCGCAACGAAGGAGGGTTTCGAATCATGACCGTGTAGCCTCGTGCCATTCGTAGCTTTGCCCTCTGCGGCGATTTCAATTAATGTCCGCTGAATCAACTCCGCCGTAAGTAACCTATGTATCTCAAGTGTATAATTGCCCTGCCCGCCAACGTGGGCCCGAATCATTCTTTCAACGAGCTTTCCCCGAATATGGGGCCGTTGCAAACTCCTCTCATCCAGCAGTACTTGTTGCAAATATTTATTCAGATGATCCCGATACCAAAGCCGAAAATGATAGTATTTGTGACGGCCGAGAAATAAACGTTCCAGGTGCAACGGCGCGACCATGCCATCAATCCGGGCAAGCCACTGCGGCATACCATAATCATACGCGTATTCCGCTTTATACGTGAACTGCTGCATCCAATGGCGCCCTCGCCCCAACCCCGGCAATGTCCGCACGCCAATTGCACGATCTGTCCCCAGACCCCGCAGACAAGGCTTTGCCTCCGCAATCAGACGGAGTGCAGGCTCATAACTCAACGCTTCCGCCGGGGCCTGATACGACAGCGCGACAAGCTCATTGTCAAAATAGGGAGTCCGGATCGTTACCTGTGAGCGCTCGATCGATAATCGCGGGTAGATGTGCCACGGTGCTTGTTTGAAAACGATGAACGACTGCTGATGCCCTGTTCGTTGTTTCAGATAGGTGCTCTGGGCCTCATTGAAATTGGTGACAAACTCCTCTGAAAGATGCTCTTGCGACTGTCGCATCGGCTTAAACACCACCAGGCTCCGCAGAATTTCCCCACCATACAAACCCGTGACTCGAATCGGCGCTATCTCCCGGACTCTGCGATGCACGTATAAATCCGTTGCCCCCGTAACATCGAGGACACCATCAGTTATGTAAACGGCCTTCTCGGAGAGCGCCGGAAACTCGGCAAATAAACCCTTATCGAGCGGGATGGTCTCGTGCGGTTGCTCACAAAGTCTCGCAACTTCTCGAGAAACCTGCACATCCGCGCAATCGCGGTACATTCCCCCAAATGTATAGCTCGGCAAATTGCCTCGTGGCCCTGGCGCGCACGCTGCAATCATCCGGCTATCCACCCCACCTGTGAGCGAAAGCCCTGCGTCACCAGTCAAATATCGGGGAACAATTTTCAGCCATGTGGCCTTGAGCTGCTCATAATAGTCTTCTCTGCTCAGCTCCGGCAATTTCTCCCATCGAGCGCTTTGAAAATAACTTTCCTTCTTAACCGCGCCGCTGCCGTTCAGACTCCATGCTGATGCGACCGGTAATAATCGGATCCCGGAAAACAGCGTGCGATCTTCCAGGACGCAGCCACAGGAGAAGTACTCGCCGAGTCCCTGATAATCGATGCTTCGGGTCTCTGGTAATATCCGCAGCAAAGCTTTGGCTTCGGAAGCAAAATAGAAGCCTTTGGAATTTTCATGAATATAAATCCGGTTAATTCCATATCGGTCATTGAATAAAACCGCTCGTTTTTGTCTGAGGTCGATGATGAGACCAGAAAACCATCCATTCAGACTTTCAAAGGATTCCGAGCCCTTCTCCTCGTACAAACGAATCAACCATGCGGCGCTTCCCGAGGAAGCCGCATGACCGTTCAAATTATCGATTTCGTGTGAGTCCCCAAAATGTTCGCCTGAAAAAATAAGGCAGATATCTCTTCGCTCGTTCCATATGGGCATATGCTCCGAAGCGGAACCTTGATGAGCAACCCACCCTGCCCCAATGCCTGTTTCTTCATCAACATGACTGCCTGAGACGTAAAAAGGTTCATGCATCATCGAACCAAGCATCCGGTCCAGCAAGGCTTTGTGCTCTGCAGAAAAAGATTTACCAATTAACCCAACGATTCCGGGCATACCTCTTAATCAAATAGCACTCAGGGGCGATCTGTTCTCTTACCGGCTGGTTTCTTTGTGAACTGGAGCGGGTGGGAGGAATTGAACACTCCACATCCTAATTGGAAATCAGGCGCTCTAACGTTGAGCTACACCCGCAAATTTTCAAACCGTTCGTCAGTCTGCCTTGGTCGCGATTACCGGCTTTCTGCTCATCACTTCAACTGCCCCTTTCCGCAAGGCACGAAGCTTCGATAAAAGCTTCTCCGGAAGAAGATCAATTAAGCCATGATGGAGCTTAAGTTTCAAGACAAAGCTTCCTCTGGCGGAAATTGGGACGTAATACCGGGGATAGCAGACCTTCTCAAAACCATTGCGCCGCTTAAATTCTGTCAGCGAGCTCGATTCATTTCCTCCATAAACATATTTGCAATATTGAAACGATGATACTCCCTTCTGCGCACAAATCTCTACAGCTTTGGCAATCAAGGCATTCGTCGGGCGTTTCTCCGCGTGCTCTTCCTTCGACAGGATGTGAAATACTTTCGCGCAGTTGTCCACATAAACCAGCTTGAGAAACCCGATCAAAGCGCCCTGATAATAAGCGCCAATGAACTCGCTCCGTTCCAAATAGGTGGCCTTCTCTTTTTTGATCTCCTCAAAACTCTTGCCATAATGCCAGAATCGTCTGCCCTGTCGAATAGGTGTTTCGTTATAGATTTCAACAATCCCCTTCACCAACTCGTCCCCAAATTGAGCCACTTTGACTTCAATCCCCTGCTTGGCCGATTTCCTGACGTTTCGCCGCGTCTCTTGGGGCAAATTATCCCACCAGGTCGCATAATCTTTGATCGGGATAATTGCCGCGTTATCCCACTCCATGTAATAATCATAGTGTGGCTTCTTGGTGGTTGGCTTTTGTTCAAACGTAAACAAGTCAGCCTTGAGCGAACTCCGTTTGAGTGCGGCCACGAACATCTCTGGATTATCGACAACGTCGCCTTCCAGGCAATCCTCATCCTGGACGGCTGCGGTCTTCAGCCATTTCCCCTTGGCCACGATCGTCTTCCCTTCCACCTGCACTGACGGAACTGCTACCGCTTTTCCGCGCACCCTGATTTCCGTACAGTGCGGCGTCTTTTCTTTCGCCACTATTTGCGCGGTTTGTTCTTGAGTAATATTCATCCTTTTCTTCAGATGGATTGTATCCCTATTGTTTTTCGGGAACTGGTCCTCGGCTCTTCTGCGACCGGAAAACGATCACTGTTCCCCCGGACCCCTTGTCATGAGAACACTCAACAATGTCAAACTCGCGCTTCAGAACTTCCATCATCGCCGTAGGTCTGGCCTTCGGCGTGCCATCTGCATCCGCAGTCGCCATGCGCACCACGAATACGCCACCGTCCCGCAGATACTTCGAGTAGTGCGCAATGGTCGACGGGATCTTCGGAATCGGAACGTGATACATGGATTCACGAAAGAGAATCACATCAAAATGTTCATTCGGTGCAAAGCTGAGAAAATCACCGGAAACAAAGGTGTTTTTGTCGGCCCGGCCATTGGCTTTGGAGCGCGCCCTGGCTTTGTTTAAACAAGTTTCCGAAATATCGACGCCCAGGTAACTCCGATAAGCATTCGCGGATAACTCATTGCCCGTGTTGCCGGATCCGCAGCCGAGATCCAAAATGCTTCCATTCCTCGCATACTTTTCCAGCACAGGATAAACGCAGTCGCCTATCGAGTTCTCTGCGAACTTCCATTTGTCGGCAGAATATTCCCGCTCCCAAAGATAACGTTTGAGGCTTGCTGGGCCGTAGCTCTTTAACCCAGCCAGGACGACCTTTAATCCACGTTGCGCAATATACATGTTTTCGACTCCTTAACAGATAGTTTTCTGACTTCTAGTATTGTATTTTTATTTTTAGAAAGCTGAAGAATTTGCCTCATTTGCTCAGCAGCTCACGAACAATTACCCACGGCAGGCACTGATGTCGGTTTGGCTTTACCGAGAAATATTTTTTTAATACGGGCCATTTGCTCTCGACGCCTGAAGCGCACCAACTCGCTCGAAATAGGTCGATTCATGCGAGTCAAAGCCGCAAATGAAAAGCCAATCCCAATCATGATTCCACCAACAATCCACGGCCGCTGAGTCATTTGATAGAACACTCTGAATGCTTCAAAAAGTGGATGCCCACCGAGGGCGTAGTCCAGTTTGCCTATGTTAAGCTTATAACCAACTGCACTGTGCTTTGCGGACCCCATATCCCGGTGCTGATACCATTTTTCCGTGAAGCAGCGAGTCTTCCATCCCTTCATTCGAGCCGTCAGCACCGCAACATGATCCACGCCGCCCCCGCGAAGCGGAACATAGCCACCGATATCCTCAAAACACTCTCGCCGGAAGACCTGGCACGGCCCCGACACATGCTCAACGCTCACGAAACGATAGTCGTAAGACATTCTCCCTTCCTTGAACGCGGTGCCTACTACGCCAAGCTTGGCATCTTCCCTTGCCTTCTGAAGAAGATAATCGAAATAGTCCGGCTCAAACGAGATGTCGGCATCCATACAAACTATGAATTTGTACGGCAACTTTCCAATACGCGCATAACCGGCGTTAAAAGCATGCACTTTGCCTGCGAAAGTGCGCTCCTTTCTCTCAGGCATCCTGACCAGTTCAATCCAACTATGCTCCGCCGCATAGCGGTTCACGATTTCGTCCGTGCCGTCGGTGGATCCGTCGCTGACAATCGCCCATTTAAGGGGCTTGACTGTCTGATTAATGACAGAACGGATTGTCTCCTCGATTACAGCTGCCTCGTTTCGAGCCGGAGTAATAATGACATACGCAGCGCTGGCAGACTCGCTCCCGCCAGCAACGGGCTGCTCGCTTCTAATGTTTGTAACTGTGTTCGGCAACTGCATTCAGACTGTCACTTCCTCTTCCACGATGGAATTTCCCACTGCCGGTGCTTGCTCGCCTGCGTTTTCCAAATACGTTGCCAATGCCAGGAGCATCCAGGCTTGGACCCATCTCATATACGATGTCTTTATTGTTGCAAACGGCAACACTCGGTAATAAAAAAAGCCTTCCTTATCCCTGAGATTCCTCATGGCCCACTCAACAACGGATTGCCCCAGTCGCGAGCAGTCTTTATCGAGTTCCCGAAATTCTAGCAGGGTAATGATCCCTTGTGCCACACAATGAGCGTCAATCGGATACGTTTTATTGTGAAAATATCGAGCCGCGCCGTCCTTTCGAAAGAAATGACCTTTGTAAAACTTAAATCCTTTACGAATGTGAGACTCGAACTCGTTTGTTGACGCATCCCGGCATATAGCCCGAAGCGCGCAAAGATTGTACCCGGTATGAAAGTTATCAACCCAATCTTGTGTCGGCAACTCACCATACAGCCAGGATCCATCCGCCCGTTGTCTGGATGCAGAATAGCGCGCCACCTTCATTGCCGGAGCCAGGAACTTATCCTCTCCCGTAAGCCTGCGAACTCGACATAAAAGAGCTGCTCCTAAAAAGTTGGCATTATGGATTTGTGACCGGCTTGAAGCCAATGGATAACTCAGGCTCGCAACCGAAGTGCCCTCGCTCCAATACAATTCATTAATAATGTACTCTGCCGCGCTGACTGCCATTTCAAGATATTCCGCTTTTCCAGTGTGTTCGTATAAATCCAATAATGATTCCGCCACGAAAGTAGTGCAAACTAGGCTGGCCGCTCCTCTCGGAACGACAATTGTTCGAGTTTGCCATGGAAAACTGTAACCCCAACACCAGTACTCCGTCCCGGGCGTTCGTAGCGTCTGTATCAACTTCGCAATGGAATCCAGTTCCTCTTTATTTCGAAGCAGCCCTGCTCGATCCAGCTTGATCATTGACCTCAGAAACAATCCCAAACCCTTCGGATTCTGCGTCCCCGGGATGAATAAGAGCTTCCGCAGATTTATCGGGCTGCGCTTCAATGCCTGTGTAAGCGCGATCCGCGGCCATCTGGAATTCAAAAATGGTAACCAATCCAGTAGCCGGCTGTTCAAGGCATCATAGGGATCGTAACCCGCCCAGTCGCGCACGCGGCAGTACTCAAACAACCCAAGCGTGGCTTCTCTCACCTGATCCTGAGTGATTGCTTTGGACATTTGTATTCGCGCCGAAGTGGGATCCTACCGGATTGGACCACTGGCCACGAGCGCAGGTGCAGTTCGCTCACTTTCAGTGGCGGTTCCGCACTGTTCGGCCATCATTGCCAGGTAAAGCCCTTTCATAACTTCCCAACAAATGGGTTCATACTCATGCCTGGCCTGGTCCGCTAATTTTCCGCAAAGGTCGCGCTCGCTGTATAAACGCATCATTTGTTTGGCTAAATCATCAGAACTATTCGGCTGAAAGTAAGCCAGTGCCTCGTCAGTAAAATAATACCGGATTGCCTTGAGACCAGCTACAATCACGCCTTTCCCCATGATGATGTACTCCGAAAGTTTGTTGGAAAAAGAATACTCAAGAAAAATGTCCGTGCGAGTCGGCAGGACTCCAATATCACACCGGTTAAGCCATCTTCCAACCTCTTCAGGTCGAACCGATCCTACGAACCGAACAATCTCAGAAAGACCCAACCTCTCACAGAGATTCTCGAGTGAAGCTTTTTCGGGACCGTTGCCTAGAATCCAAAACTCCGCTCCCGGCATCTTTGCCTTGGCTTTCCCGAATGCCTCGATAGCAATGTCAAGACCGTAGAGCTTTGTTAAAGTTCCGTGATACATCATGACAAAACTGCCTGGTTTCCGCTCCGCATTTCCGCTCGGGACTTCTCGTACGCCTGCAAACAATGCCTCATCCACCGAGTTCATGACCACGCTCGTTTTTTCCGAAGCCAGGCCCCGGCTAATCAACAACTGCCGGATGGGTTCGTTAATCGTAATAACATGGTCCGCAAAAGTGAAACTGAGCCTTTCAATAACTTTGAGTAATCGAATTACCAGCGAACTCTCCTTAATGCCGTACTTTGAAATGTAGAACTCCGGTGTTATCTCATGCATGTCAAAGACCACCTTCGCCCCCTGCCACTTGGCACAGGTAGCCGCAAACACCAGAAAATCAGGCAAGTTATTGACGTCTACAACCGCATAATGCTTTTGTCGGCATAGAAACATCACTTTGAAAAAGCACCACACAAAGAACGCCACGTACTCAAACAAGTACCGAAAGAGCGATCCGCGTTTCTTTCCCAGTGAAACAGTGTGAACTGTTACCCCGTTCAACACGTACGACTTCGCATCAGAATTGGAAGAACGCAAGGCCAGAACATCAACCTCATAACCGGCAGAAATCAACGCTTCTGCCTTGCGGCGCACCCGAATATCGGGCTCATAATGATTTTGGAGTAAAATGCAAACGGATTTCATCGCGCGAAAAAAGACGTGTTTTTAACTATGTTCTGCATGCAACCTCAATTGAGTCACTGGATTGTTTATTTAATTTCTGAGCCGTTTCTAACTCCATTATTGTTTTCCCATTCCAAAGGCTTTCGGACCATTCGCCAGTTCCGCGGTGAGAACTGCGTTCCTGGCAACCTTCAGCTCGGTAAGTACGCACGATAAATCCTCGCCCGTCCAAATCGCGATCTCTGCCCATTTTCACTCTCAGGGTGTCGCCACTCTGTTCAAAATGAATGTCCCGACGAGCGCCAAACCATTCGACCGCCTGAGAACCCGTGGCGAACCACACTTTCCTGGTCTTAAGTTCACTTACCAGATCGGAATAGAATTCACCCCAGAACCTTTCCGGACCGTGACTCCTGTCATGCCATAAAACATTGAGAACCCCTCCGAACTTTTCCGCGCTACGTATTATTTCATGGCACCGTCTCGAAGCTTCGGCTTCTGAAAGGCCCAGTCTCTGCGGAAAAAACAAAGCTCCGTCCTGGATGTGTAATGGCAATTCAAGTATTTTCCTAAACCCCAGCGGACCAAAAACCTGACCCGTGCCCTGACGGTAACCTACTGTCTCGTTATATCCCCCGGTCGAGTCATATTGAAAGCCCGCCTCTTCCAGCACCTTAAACGTATTATGATCCTGCAAAAGCCAATGCATTCGGATGCCAGCGACAGGTTTGCCGGTCACTGCCTCAGTTCGTTTTATCTCCTCACGCCCTTTTTCCGCACTATGCCAGGCATCGATTCCATGAACGCCAATCTCACATCCTTGTTCCAACAGCTTTGTCGTCCAGTCCGGTAAGTCGGTAACGTCGTAGGCAGTTGCTCGCCTTTCGGGGTGTTTGGCTGATACCTTTTCACCGGCACGCTTTTTAAACGGGATCAGGAAGTATGTGGGGGATAATCCCTTCTCGACTCGCAGAAACCAATCAAATGGCATCCAATAATCCTTAATCCAGCCAGCATAAATGAAAGGAAGACAACCTGCTGCCGCGAGGATTCTCACCAGTCGGCCAAAAGAAATGCGGCTCCGCATGAAATCCAAAACCGCGCCAAAGGTGGAGCGATACAGGAACCCAAACATTGTATGGTCGAAAAAGTGGCGCCGAATTCCCACAAAATCGATGTCATGGGTCAGGCATACAATAAAATCTGCCCCCGCAGGCCGGGGCACTACTTCCACCAAAGACAGCCCCTCTTTTAGGATGCACGCGCGCAAAACTTCGATATGCATTTCGAGGGTTGGGATGTGCGCATTCTGAACTGGTTGGCCTTCTGTCAATAGCTGTCTTATCTCTCGAAACAGATCATAACCGAACCGATAACAAATTGAGTTGGATGACTTCCGTTTAACCGCGGCCGCTCCTGGCTTCTCGCAGAGGGTCAAAATACTTGCTCCGGCGTCTTTGAACGTTTGCAATGGTCCGTAAATCGGAAATCTCGTTCCGTGAAAATCCACCTGGACATTCTCTAACCTGGCGTCTTTTTCAGCGTTGAATGGAATGTCGGCTCTCTGCTCCTCGGCTCCAAAGCTTAATACCAGCCGCGCATCGAGTTTCGGGATCTCCGTGGTATTGACGAGCACCACATCGTAAACGCCGGCTGGCCGAAAGAATTCCCAGGGCGTTTTGAATAATTGAAAAAATTCTTCGACCTCCGCCCGCTCACTTGACTTGGATAAAACGCCTATCATCGTTATACGCCTACCGTGACCTTTAGCTCCTTATAGGATTTGGTTCCTTTCCTCAGTTCCTGTGGGAGCCGAGCTTGTTCATCGAGATCAAGGCATTTCAAAACGCCAGGCTCAACTTCCTTATACCGATACCCATGCTCCGGACAACACATAATTCCATCCTCGTCAGGCTCTCCTAACCGATGTCCCTGCCGGCTCATCCAGCCAGCTTGCTTCGCGGGATTACCCATGACCAATCCATAATCAGGAACATCTTTCGTAACTACCGCACCTGCCGCCACAAACGCATATCTTCCAATAGTCACCCCGCATACAATCGTGGCGTTGGCGCCAATCGTGCACCCTCGCTTCAGCGTCGTCTTCTCGTAAAGCGTATGCCGGTTGATTTCTGCTCGCGGGTTCGTCACGTTCGTTAGCACGCAGGAAGGTCCGAGAAACACGTCATCTTCAATAACCGTCCCGGTGTAAACGGAAACATTATTCTGCATCTTTACGTTGTTGCCGATGATGACCCCGCCATCGACGTTCACATTTTGCCCTAGAATGCAGTTCTCGCCAATCCGCGCCCCCTTCATGACATGACCAAAGTGCCAAACCTTCGTTCCCCTTCCAACATCGGCCCCGGCATCCACCGCTGCGGTCGGATGCACGAAATAATCATCAAGGGCCGGCTGGTTCAATTGCGTTGGATCGACTGGTTTCCCCTTTTTGTCCAGGCTGTTTTGGGCAGCCTGCAAAACCGATAGCACTCGCAAACCTTCTCGACCATCCGTACGTGGGCGCCGCCGGTTGGCGCAGCAATCAATAAAATGCTGGCATTCTTCCTGCAAAGGCTCGGATTCCGGCACCGTCACCGGTTCGCCTTGCACTTTGTTTGGCGTCGGGACCTGTCCATTGGCCCAGGTCAGATATTTCCGATAAATTACGAGCTTTTCATTCCACGGTCGCGTGTCGTCGAAAACAGCAATCCCGCCAGAGCCAACCACCGTCAGCTTTTGCTCCTTGAAAGGATTCAACCAGCTCACAAACACATGCGCCCGAATACCACCTGCAAAGCGCATCGCGGTAAGCGTCGTATCCGCTACTCCATGGCTTAAATACTCACCCCCATTGCACTGCACCTGCTCGGGCAATTGACTTCCTGCCAGGGAAAGAATTACCGAAATATCATGCGGCGCAAAACTCCACAGCGCGTTTTCTTCCGTCCGGATCTTTCCCAGGTTCAGACGGTTTGAAATAATGTAATGTAATTTCCCCAGTTCCCCCTGCGCGAGCAAGGAATGAAGCGCCTGAACACAAGGATGATACTGTAACAGGTGGCCCACCATCAATACCTTGCCAAGTTTGTCTGCTAACTCCGCAACTTCTTCCGCCTCGCGCAGATCCAGGCAAAGCGGCTTCTCTACAAAAACATCTTTGCCGGCCTGTAACGCCGCTTTTACCAGCTTGTAATGCAATGCCGCTGGTGCCGCTATCGCAATGGCTCCAACCGCATTGTTCTTCAAAGCTCCCTCAAATGTCTCCGCCACCTGAATACCCGGCGCAATCCCTTTTGCAGTTGCACGCCCACTCTCAGCGGGATCGCAGACCATCTCCAGTGCGCCAAGCTTATGAAAGTTCCGGACCAGGTTCTTTCCCCAATACCCACAGCCGAAAACAGCAATCTTATTGCTCATATAATTGAATGAAGTTATCCATTCCCTTTCTTCAGTTGGCAACCGCTCCCGTAGGACACGCCGCCTCCACTGCGCTCGCAATCTTGTCCTGCTCGGCCTCCGTCAGGAACGGATGCATTGGCAGGCTCAACACTTCCCGAGATGCCTTTTCAGATTCCGGAAAGTCTCCCCACTTGTAGCCTAGCGGCGCAAAAATCGGTTGCTCGTGCAGGCATTTAGGATAATAAACCGCCGTGGGCACTCCCGCTGCTTTTAGCTTCTCACCCACTTTGTCTCGGTCCGGCACCCGAATTGTATACTGCGCATACACATGGGAATTCCCGGAAGCAACTTGGGGAACTCTGCAGACCTCATTAAGGAGTTCCGAATAGCGAGCCCCAATCCGCTCCCGTTCCGAAACCTCCCATTCAAAATGCGGAAGCTTGGCCAGTAACACCGCCGCTTGCAGAGTATCGAATCTGCCATTTGTGCCCAGCAAAGGGTGATGATGCCGTTTTAATCCCCCATGCGTCCGAATTGCTTTCATCTTTTCCGCGAGCCCGTCGTCTGAGGTGAACAAGGCACCGCCATCCCCATAACATCCGAGCGGTTTCGCCGGAAAGAAACTCGTGCTGCCAATCGTGCTCATACCGCAACTCCGCCGCCCCTTCTGTGTCGCGCCGAAGCTCTGGGCCGCGTCTTCGATGACCGCCAGTCCATGCTTTTGCGCAATCGCATTAATCCGCTCGTAATCAGGCAACTGACCAAAAAGATTTACCGGTAGGAGGGCCTTCGTCCGCGTAGTAATCGCTTTTTCGATGAGGTCTGCGTCGATATTGTAAGTCTCCGGCTCGATATCCACAAAAACGGTGCGCGCCCCTACCAGACCAATGACTTCCGCCGAACTGATCCAGGTGAAGGGAACAGTAATGACCTCGTCTCCGGGTCCAACTCCAAGAGCACGCAACGCAATCTCCAGGCTCGCAGTCCCGCTCGAGACGCTGATGCAATTTTTGACCCCGGCATAGGCGGCCAGGGTTTGCTCCAACTCCCCAATTTCCGGCCCCATAATGAAATGACCGTGATTCATCACCCGGTTCATGCGCTCGTCAATTTCCGCTTTGTAACGGCGATATTGTTCTTTCAAATCGATGAATTCCATAAAGTTTCTCTTTCTTTTCCGTCAGGAAAGTGCTGGCATGGCCGCGTCGTGAGTCCGTCCATCGGCTTGCTCGTGGCGGCCGTTAATTGTTGACTGCAATAATTCCACGCACCGCACAGCTCCTTTTCCATCGCCATACAATGCCGGTCGTAAAGCCGGAGGGGCAAAAGAAGTTACCGCTCCCATGATCTTATCGGTGGAACTTCCGGCGAGCGTATTCCATCCCTCTCTGACAGTTTCAACCCACTCCGTTTCATCCCGCAATGTGATGCAGCCAACCCCCACCCAGTACGCCTCCTTCTGGAGGCCCCCGGAATCTGTTAGCACTAATCTTGCCGATTCCGTCAATGCCACCATATCCATATAGCCGACCGGCTCAATCAATTGAATATGCTGCGCCAGTTTATAGCCGCCCCTCTCGATTACTTTTCGGGCGCGCGGATGCACCGGAAAAACTACCCGCTCCTTTATGGCGTTTAACGCCGCGATAATACCGCCCAACCGCTTGGAGTCATCTGTATTCTCGCTCCGATGCACCGTCACCAATAGGTATTCATCTTTCCTGAGGCCAAGCTTCGAAAGCAATTCGCTTGGTTGCGCCGCCAACCGCTCTCGCGCCCAGTCCATGACATCCAACATGACGTCCCCTACCACATGGACATTCTTCTTAATCCCCTCAGCCCTTAGGTTCGCCACTGCGGCATCGCTTGGACAAATCAGCAACTCTGAAACGTGATCAGCCAGGACCCGGTTGATCTCTTCAGGCATGGCTCGATTAAAACTTCGTAAACCAGCTTCGACGTGCGCGATCGGAATGTGCAGCTTTGAGGCCGCCAGCGCCCCGGCTAAGGTCGAGTTCGTGTCACCGTAAACCAAAACCCAATCCGGTTTCTGAACCATCAGGACCTCTTCGATTCCCTTCAACATCGCTCCGGTCTGCGCGCCGTGTGCCCCCGAACCAACGCCAAGACTCACTTCCGGGGTCGGAATCTTAAGACCATCAAAAAATATTCCCGACATCTCATGATCATAGTGCTGACCCGTGTGCACCAGAATCTCCTGATGCCTTTTTCTCAGCTCACGACTCACCGCGGACGCCTTGATGAATTGAGGTCTCGCTCCGACGATTGTGACTACCTTCATTGGTTTGGAAGATGCTGAATTTGACTTAGCGTCTCTTTCAAAGAGCTAGCCACGGGCCCATGCTCCGGCCTGCACGGCTCCGTCAGATGTCCTGCCTCAGGAGCTTCGGAACATACTCGCGAACATTGTTTAAAACAATTCCAATGCTTGCTTTCGATTCAGTAAGCAACAGTTTCGCTCGTTTAACCGAGTCTCGGTTCGTTTTCTCGGAATCCACGACGACCAAAACCATGTCCATGAACTTGGCGAGACGCGGCGTAATACTGATCTGATTCACCGGAGGCATGTCGAAAATGATGTAATCAAAATCACTGGCCTTCAGTTTCGGAACTAAATTCTTAAACCGATTCGGCATAATGGAGGGCAATCGGTCGCCTTGGCCTGATTCTGTTACCACATATAAATTGTCCTGCACCTGCGCGTTTTCACGTTTCTGCGTCTCCAGCGCGTCATCAATATCGCATGCTAGGTCTCCACGGCGGAAATGGGTGGCCGATCCGTTCTCCACATTCATATCCACTAGCAACACATTTCCCTCCCCGGTCTCTGATAGTGACGCTGCCAACCCTGCGGCCACGGTCGAAACTCCCCCGTTCTCTCCACAGCCCGTGACCGCAATCAGTTTCGGTTTATGAGTCAGATTCTTAATCTCAAAATGTGTTATCATTCGGTCCCGTAACGCATCCGAATAAGGTCGCAGCAAATGTTTTGAGTCCCATGCAGCCAACTCTCCGTTGGCACTTGGTTGATTTCCCACAGCAGCGACCGCACCCCCCGCTTGGCCGGTTTCGCCTCCTGGTAATAAGCGAACTCTCTTTCCACCAATTTGTTTCCGCTTCCCATTAATATGGAGGCGGGGAATCGTCATGAACAATGGAAGCTGCAACTTCGTTTCAATATCTCCCGCTCTCCTCACCGACTGGTCCACAAACATCTCCAGGAGGAAGGCCACGCAAATCCCAATTGCCAAACCTCCAACCAGCGCTCCCAACTCCATTTTCATCCTCTTGGAGGGTGCCGCAATGGGAGGAGAGGGCAACTGTACGGGCCGGATACTTACTTTTTCAGCGCTTGCTTTCTTTTCCAATTGGACTTGCGCCAGCTTTTCTAAAAAATGCTTATAATAAGTTTCATCAGAATCTTTTTGACGCTGCAATGCCTGAATAGAACTTTCGGCCGCGGTAACAGTGGTGGCTTGCTGATTTATTTTATCCAACTGTTCCGTGAGCTTCTTAATCTTGGCCTCCAAACCTGCCACTGCCGATCTCGCTGAGAATAAATCAAGGCGCGGATGCCCTGGCGGTTCATTTGGGCCGCTCAAGGAAATGTCTGCAGCCGTCCTTGTCAGACTTGGGTATTCAGCTTCCAGTTTTCGTTTGTTAGCCTCCTTGGTTTCGATCTGGGCTCGAATATCCCTAACCATCTGACTCTCTTCCTTAAATTGTGGTAAATATTCTTGTTCCTTTTTCCTCAAACCCTCTATCGCGGCACAGAGATTTCCGTATTCCCTCACCTTGTAAGGAGGGGCAATTGCCAGGTTCGTGCTCCCATTAAGCTTCGAGTTCGAATTTCCGTCCACCGGAGTTCCTCCGCCATTCGGCATAGCAATCGCCAATACGACTAGGCTTGCCTGTCTTGCCGCCAGATCCGCTTCTGCTTCTAGGATTTCGTCCTTTATCCGACCGATTTCTACCATGAATCGTTTCTTATCGTCTTCCAATGAAACCACTCCCACCTTGGCCATCGCAGTTCTAAGAGATTCTTCGGTATCCTTCAAACGGGTGCGCAGCAGCTCAGTTTCTTTGGATAGAAAATCACCTATTGCTTCAGGTGAATGAACTTCGTTGAATTTCGTAAAATACGAACTTATTAACCTGGTCAGGATGGGCTGCACCAGCGCCGGATTGGAATGGGTAAAGGCAAGCCGTATAACATTCGCCCTGGACGCAACCTGAACTTCCAGACCCCTCTGGATTACCGCAGCGGCAGCGGCCAGTTGGTTGGTATCATTCTCAGCGGGTTTGGGCAAAATTCGCTCAACCCCAATTTCTCTAGCCACTTGCTCCGCCAGATCTCGGCTTTGTAAAATCTCTACCTCAGTATTAATTACCGTGTCGCCCAGACTGGCGGATTGAACGCTCTCCCCGACTGCCGTCGGCGCTTTGCTCTCCAGAACATAACTGATATAAAGCTTCGCATCACTCTGGTACATTCTGGGCACTCGTGCTCTAATACCGAAAGCGGCCACAATTCCAAGCAGTGTAAAGCCAACTATTTTCCACTTATGCCGGAAAATAATGTACAAAACATCACCAACGGTTAATCCCGGTGTTGCTCCTGTTTGTTCTGTCTCGTTCATTATTTACCAAATCCAGCTTCTCGGCCAATCTGCATGTTGTTCGACAACTCCCTAAACCGCCAGTTCAATCCCATCCCCACTTCCTTAGCTTCGTCTCCTTGGTTAACTCGGAGTCTCCAGCCAGGAAATTATCCAGATCTTCGTTCTCTTCGTTTACTTCTGTGTAAAAATTCCGGTTCCGCCCTCAAATCGCAAATCGAAAATCGAAAATCGAAAATCGAAATGGCTCCGCACTTGCAGGCGAATCTCTCGTTCCGCCATTCTCACTTCCGTCACCTTTCCACTCGCGTGGATGGTGCCCGTTATATCTGCCAACCGATTCCTACGCAGCAGCGGACAACTCAATCTGCCCTGCTACCGCCAACGCTGGCATCAAATCTGCCAGTCGCATATCTTCTACCCTCACCGACTTCCGTTCCACTTCCGCCAGCGTCGTTCGACCCAAAAATTCCAGCAAAATCTCCACTCGCTCCCGTGCCGGCAAATTCCTCACTACAATCCCTCGTGCGCCCAAAAAAGCGCCTTCGCACACGGTCACCTCCGAGCCCGGCTTAATTCTGTCCGCTACCGCCATCGGTTCTTCCGCTTCAAAGCAATCCCGCAGTTCATCCACGACTTGGTCCGGGACCAAAGGTATCTTCCCGTTAAAATGCACCAGGCTGCTGATCCCCGTCACATACCTGATCGCGTCGAGCTGCTCTTCCAACCGGCATCGCACAAAGACATAACACGGAAATAACGGCTCAATTACTCGCACAACCCCTCTTTGCGTTGACCGCTCCATCCGCAGCCTCGGATGAAACACTTCCAGGCCGAGCCTCACATTGAGGCTTCGCGCCGCAATATGCTCGTGCTTCGGATGCGTCCGGGCGCAGTACCACGACAGCGGGGCATCTACTGTTTCTGTTCTGGTCCAATCCATCGAAGCGGATATTTTAGTCACAAAAACCTCAGGAGCAACGCCTAAGTCTACGGAAATCCGTTCCGCAATACCCCGGATACCCCCGCATACACCCTTGGTTTAGAAGATTTTACAAAGGAGATACACCCGATTCCCGAGATTAATAAGCCACAAGCCATGCACCCCTCCAAGCACTTCCCATTCCTCGCAAATCCAAGGATTAACGTTTCACCACTCCTTCCCCCTCTGGTCAACCCTCAACCCAGTGCTGTTGCCTGTGTGTAAGATCCGGATTTCATAATTTCGACACGGCCACTGCCAATTTCGTGGAAATTAGCTAATTCGTATCGAGCAGCTTTGTCTCCCATCTCCATTTTCAGCCGGTTGGAGAGCACAGTTGTGAAGACGTCTGAAAGCTTGGCGCTTTCACCCTCTGTTACCTCTGTGGTACCTCTCAGTTACCTCCGTGTAAGATCCGCATTTCGTGTTTGCCTCTGCCCAATCGGGTTAAATCCGTGTCCCTCTGTGATCTCTGTTACCTCTGTGTAAGATCCAGATTTCCTAAGTTCGCCTCGGCCAATGTTAATTCGTGGAAATTAGTAATTCGTGTCGAGCAGCTTAGTCTCCCATCTCCACTTTCACGCCGGTTGGAGAACACAGTTCTGAAGACTTCTGAAAGCTTGGCGCTTTCACCCTCTGTTACCTCTGTGTTAAATCCGGAATTGCGTAAAAAAAAATCAGATAAGGTGCAGAGTTAACTACCCGTATCCGATCGACTAAATCAAAGTATCTTCGTTAGCTTTGTCTTCTTCCTTAACTTGCGCCGGGACTGCCGGTTTTGCTGCAATTCGATTCAACCCTAAGGAACGCCCTTCGAGTCGCTGGTTGGTAATGATCACGCAGCAGCTTCGGAATGAAACAACGGACTCACTTCGTTCTCTTCGTTTCCTTCTGTGAACTCAAATGAAAAATGAGAATCCCCTCTGAAAGCTCTGTTGCCTCTGTGTAAGATCCAGATTTCCTAGTTTGCCGTTCAGAAATTCGTGCCCGCCACGTTTTCCAATGAGCTTTGGAGCTGGAATAGGAGCGCGCCCGGATTTCGTCCGCTGAAAGACGAGTGGGAGGATAGCCTAACGGTTCTGTAACGAGCGAACAACGCAGTCAGCGGACCAAAGAACCAGCGCTCCGGTTCCAGATACAAAGGGATTTGGAAAATAAGAAATCGGTTTTCAACTTTCGACTTCGACTGAGGCCGTCCCTCAAATCGAAAATCAAAAATCGCAAATCGAAAATCTCTTCATTTCCCCAATATCTCCACCCCTGCCAGGTTCCACCGGTCCGTAGTCGGAGACGTATCCCGAATCTGCACCGCCGAAGGCGTCGGAACCGGACTGCTCGTCGCCTGCACCCAGAATGTATCACCTACTCCAGTGTCCACCCACTGATGCGCCAATGCCTGTCCCGCCGGTATTCCTCGCGCCGTAGCGGAGTCCCAATCATTGCCGACTCCATACACGAGCGAATTTGACGCTGTCGTTGTCACGGTCACACTGGGCGCACCGGTCCCGGCACTCGCCACGGCGGACGCCCCGATTCCTTTGGCGCCTGAGAATGCCACAACGGTCAGCGACTGGTGGTACCCCGTGCTTTTCTGCGTTGCCTTTACCGTCACGTTGTTTAACAGGCTCGTTGCCGCAGCCCACCAAATCTCCGAACTGCCTGCTTGCGTGTTCGACCGCTTTACCAATTGCCAGGTTAAGCCCGCACCCGTAATCGTTACCTGCTGCCCTCCGGAAGTCGGGCCGTCCGATGACGCAAACGCCACTAGGATGCGGTCCGCTCCACTAGTGCTAAACGCCGCCGTCGTCCGTGTGCTGCTGCCGTCAGAAAATACCAGTTTATCAACAGCAACGGTGACTGGTGGCGCTCCAGTACAGATCGTTAAGTTCACCGCACTCCCCAGAATCACTTGCACGCCGGCAGCCGGACTCTGAAGCATTACCGAGCCGACCGGAGTCGTACTGCTGGCACCACTTGCAAGCGTACCAACAATTAAACCGGCATTGGTAATCGTATTTCCTGCGCTTTGCTGCATTTGACCCACCAGATTCGGCACCGTCACCGGTGGAGGTCCTGATGACACAATTATGTACACGGTGCTCCCCGTGGGCACTGAGGTCCCAGCCGCCGGATTTTCGCTGATAACTAGGCCGGCGGAAACGGTAGAGCTGAATGCATTGGTAATCGGTCCGACGACAAGCCCCGACGCAATGATCGAGTTTGTTGCCGTTTGCCGGGTTTGACCGACCACGTCCGGAACCGTAACCGGCGCCGGCGGACCAGTCGAAATCACAAGGTTGACCGCACTTCCATTCGCGACCTGCGTCCCTGCCGTTGGTAACTGGCTAATAACTAACCCTTGGGCAACTGTAGTGCTGGTCACCATCGACGTCGTACCAATAAGTAAACCAACGTTTGTGATCGTGGTAATAGCATCTCCCTGTGTGTGACCCACCACATTCGGCACAATCACCGGCGGAGGTCCTGATGACACAATGAGGTACACGGTGCTCCCAGAGGGCACTGAGACTCCCGCTGCTGGACTTTCGCTGATAACTAGGCCAGCGGGAACGATGGAGCTGAATGCATTCGTAATCGGTCCGGCGATAAGCCCCGACGCAATAATCGTGTTTGTTGCCGTTTGCCGGGTTTGACCTACAACGTCCGGAACAGTAACCGGTTGCGGTGGACCAGACGAAATCAGGAGGTTCACCGCACTGCCTGGCGCGACCTGCGTCCCTGCTCCAGGGCTCTGACTGATCACATTTCCCGCCACGACCGTTGAACTCGTCGCCAAAGAAGTCGCGCCCACGACCAAGCCGCTCGACGCGAGAGCGTTGGTTGCTCCAACTGGCGTTAATCCAACCACATTCGGGACATTAACCGGGGGCGGACCGGACGACACCGTCAAATTGACGGCGCTGCCTGAGGAAACTTGGGTCCCTGCGAATGGATTTTGGGCAATGACAGAGCCCGCAGGCACGGCACTACTACTGCCCAGGGTAATGGTACCCACCATCAAATGCCCTGCGGTGATGGCGCTGGAGGCCGCGGTTTGCGTTTGTCCCACGACATTCGGCACGGTAATCACGTCCACTGCCGTTGTCATGTCAGTCTGAATCTCACCCACACTCAGGGCACGATTATAAATTCTGACTTCATCAATTCTGCCACTGAAATATTCTCCCCAAACGCTGTTGCCTCCGATCCTTAAAGGATTCGTGGATGACACAATGTTTCCACTGACAGAAGTAGTCCGGATGAGTGTGCCATTGACATATAACTTGAGCGCGACACCATCGTAGGTCATCGCCAAATGAGTCCATGTGTTGAGCGGCGGTTGTGCAGTTCCGGATGCTGCAATATCGCTGCCTCCAACGTTTATATAACCCGCAGGCCTTAGAGAAGTATCACAGGCGTAGAGTGAATACGCCAATGCGCCCGGTCGCTCCTGCAAAGCAACGGTACGCCAACCACTCAGCGTTGTTGGATATACCCAGGCCTCCACGGTCATTCCATTTTTCAATGCTAACGACGGAGAGGCATTGATCGTCACCCAACTGCTCGAACCATTAAAGACCAGTGCACTCCCAAACTTTCCTGCATTGGTCCATGTCGCAGCATTGATCGTCCCTGAATTCCCATTGCCCGATATGTCCGCCACGGAACTGCCGCTCCCTTCATTAAACCCATACGCCGCAACCAGGCTCGGAGGCGCTGGCGGGGCCCCGGCTACCGTTAATAAAAAAGACCTGACCGCATCGTTGGGCCCATCGTTAACAACAATGGTTACGATCGAGGTTCCCTCAATTCCCGGCACCGGCGTCACCGTTATCGTTTTGTTGCTATCCGCCCCTCCAAACACAATGTTGTTCGTTGGGACCAGCGCCGGGTTCGATGACAACGCCCGCAATTGTAAATTACCTGCCGCCACTTGGCCGTCTCCTACTGTGAAACTCAGCGGCCCCACCGGCACTCCCCGAAAAGTATTCTGATCCGCTATCTGCGAAACAGATGGAGCTGTGTCCACAATGCCGCAATCAGGAAATATCCTCACCTCTCTGGTAGTAGCCAATCCGGCTGGGTCGGTGACTGTTAGTTCAATCCGATAATAATAAATATTCCCATCACAACCAATGGGAGTAATCACTGCTGTCGTTAAATGGTTCGTATCTATCGGCTCGGGGTGCTCGTGATTATTATGATGTAGAAAAACTTTCCACTCATACTTAAACAGCGGATCTGCCGATTCATTATCGGACACATTGGCTGAGAGCGTGTATGTGGACAACCCGCCCATCGGATACAAACTTCGGTCTATTGGACTCGTAATTGCCACCGCGGGTGGGGTGTTGTTTAGTGATACGATAATCGTAGCCGTGGAAGTCTGCCCGACATTGTCGGTGACCGTCAGCGTCACCTGATACGGAGTCGGGACCCCTGCTGGTGCATTAAAAGTGTGAGTTGGATTTGCTGCCGTGCTAACGGCAGTGCCGTCTCCAAAGTCCCATCGGTACGTTAAGGCTTGTCCCTCCGGATCACTCGAGTTACTCCCCGTGAACTGCACTGTCAACGGTCCGGGGCCATAGGTAGTATTGGCTCCAGCAACTGCTTTGGGCGGTACATTCCCGTTTGAGAAATACGTTATCTTTCGGATCGTAGTTGTCGCTGTAATGTAATAAAGACCTCCATCAATTGGATGAGTGGCGAGACCTACAATTGGACCTACCCCCGTTGCAAAATTGGCCACCGAAACTGGTTTATCGTTGGCGTCAAAGTTCCAATACTTAATCCAACCCTCCCCATAATCGGCATGAAAGTACATGTTTTTGTACTGCGCCGGAAAATCAATTCCTGTGTACCAAACTCCTCCAATGGAACAATTACCTCCGAATTGAGGTCCGCTTACCGGCGCCCCAGCGGCCCCGATATTTATCGGAGTAGCTACGCCGTTCGCATTGTAAATCCACGTGCGCGACAGCACGGTATAATGCTCCCAGTCCGCTGCCGGTGTTGTTTGTAGGAATTGAGGAATACTGGAGGGAATTCGCTGCCCGGCATTGCATGGATTGGCAAAGGGCGGCTGGTTTGCTGCCGCGGACGAATTCTGCTTAACCAGGTCCCGGAACAAAAAATACTGTGAGCAGCCCGCTGATGGATACAGCGGGTTTGGTGCATCCTGGTTCTGCGGGCTCTTGTTGTAATAGCCTGAATGGACTTCAATCCCTTCAAACACCGGCCAGCCAAAGTTTTTGCCCGGACCGGTGCACACATTCAGTTCGTCCCACGTATTGTATCCAACTTCTCCGATATAAAGAATTCCTGGGTTCGCATCTGCCGCAAAATGGCTCCCCGTATTGGGCCGCAGCGTCATCCTGTAGGAATTCCGAACACCCAACGCCCAAACGCGCGATCGCGCCGCACGGGGATTCGCTGCGTCATAAAATGGATTGCTTGGAATTCCGTCTCCGGTCGCCGGATCGATTCGAAGTATTTTCCCGTTTAGGCAATCCACGAGCTGTGCCCGGTATGCTCCAATGTTCTCTTTTGGCCTGATTATCCCATCACTTAACGCCTGAGCGTAATATGTCTCAGGAGCACTGCCCACATCATCCGAATTATAACTCGCCCCATCACCTACCGAAGCGAGCAAGGTTCCGTCGGTTCCAAAAACTAAGCTTCCCACTCCATGAGAGTCATGCAGGAAAGCCGGCCCGTTGCCCTTGCTTTCTCCCACCAAAATCCGCCGTGTGCTCAAATCCACGGTCCGGAATCCATCGGCCACGCGAGCGGTAAGACGTGTGATTCTTCCTATTGTCGCCGCGTTATATTCATTTTTGGTCGAGCTGTAGTTCGGAGTTCCAAAATTGAGTAAATAATGGCGGTCGACCACGTACAACAAATAAATGTTCCCATTTGCTTGAAAATCCGGGTCCAACGCAAAACCCAGCAACCCATAATCTCCCCAGTCTCCAACCTCCTCACTGATGTCAATTAATATGGACCAGGTATTTGAGCCATATTCTTTAATCCAAACCCTCCCCGCTTTTTCCCACACATACATTCGACCCGTAGTATCGAATGTCATTCCGACCGTTTCGTTCCAATCACCGCCTGTCGGTCCTGGCACGTCTACCTCTGAAAAACCTGCCGGAACCACCGCTGCCTGAAATTCGTGGTTGCATATGAACAAAGTGCCAAGACAGATAACCAGACATAACCACGAATTGGCTCTTGCGGTCCGCCTGAACGTCTGTTGTGAACGGCCGAATGACTTCCCGGTGTATTTGGCTAATAAAGATTTCATTTAATCAGAGAGTAAACCCGTGGCTTTCCTTCCCGTGTACAGCACCATGGACAACCTCACCACGATTAGAGACTAGGAATCGGCATCCTTGAACTGAAATGCCAAGCGCACTATCTTGCTCTCTACAGAGGCGCGGTCAACCACAATCGCCGATTTATTTATGTTGTCCGTCGAATCTCCATTTACTAGGGCCTGCAATTTTCGACGTTTGGTTTAAACTCCTAGGGTTACACACCTGAATTCAAGGGAAGGGAACTTGAATAATCGCTGACCAGCCTTAAAAAACTATTCGTATACAGCCGTCTATCTCCCTCGGCTTTCCGAAAAAACAAAACCCGAAATTCTTTTGCGACATTCCATCCACGCAAATTAGAAAATCTTTTTCAGATGGCCTCGTTCTGTGGAAAAATTTGGGCTCCCCAAATCAAAATTCGTCCCGCGCCTGCGCGCGCCTGCGGGATTCGTGAGATTCGCGTCAAGCAGTCGCAAATCGAAAATCGAAAATGTCCCCACTCCACTCCATCACCCCCTTGTTAACTTCGTCTCCTTGGTTACCGTGCGGGACCTGCTCGCTCCTTAATGGGCCAAGTCAGCCCGGTCTTTTAAATTGAAAATGCCTGAACTTCTTTACTGCAGCCAATCCAGAAAATGAAGAAACTGCTTTTCAGCTTCCTTCGTTCTCTTCGTTTGCTTCTGTGGACAATTCCTCGTCCCTCAAATCGAAAATCAAAAATGCACGGATGGTAAGGACGCGTTCCATCCGGGTCCCAAATCAAGCCCTCTCCCCAAGTGTGAAACACCGTAGGTATACCTTCTCCCGGGGGAGACCACGAATCGCGAGGCGTTTTCTATACTGGGGCAGCAAACTGGTGGCGGACTTGGGAAGTCTCACGATCAAGGACGAGGGGAACCCACTACGCACCACCATCCAAACGGAAGTCCGCGAACCCCTCTCCTCTCCTGGGGGAGAGGACGCAGGTGAGGGCGAGCCAACCTATTCCAAATCAAACATTGAAATCAAAAATGACTTATCCGCTCCGTTACCTCGTCGCTTTTGAAAAAAAAGGAAAAGGCAGTTCTGGGATATCTCTTTGATCTCTGTTTGCTTCTCTGTTAAAAAATCCCGGCTCCCGTCCCTCAAATCGAAAATCAAAAATCGCAAATCGAAAATCTCTTCATTTCCCCAATATCTCCACCCCAGCCAGGTTCCACCGGTCCGTCGTCGGAGACGTATCCCGAATCTGCACCGCCGAGGGAGTCGGAACCGGGCTGCTCGTCGCCTGCACCCAGAATGTGTCGCCAACGGCTGTGTCTACCCACTGATGCGCCAATGCCTGTCCCGTCGGCATTCCTCGGCTCGTCGCTGAGTCCCAATCATTACCGACCCCATACACGAGCGAATTTGCTGCCGTCGTTGTCACTGTCACCGTCGGTGCACCGGTCCCGGCACTCGCCACATTGGACGCGCCGACTCCTTTGGCTCCGGAAAATGCCACCACCGTTACGGACTGATGATACCCCGTGCTTTTTTGCGTGGCCTTTACCGTCACGTTGGTTAATACATTCGTTGCCGCCGCCCACCAAATTTCGGAACTGCCTGCCTGAACATTGGATCGTTTGACCAACTGCCAGGTCAAGCCCGCTCCCGTGATCGTTACCTGCTGTCCGCCTGAAGTGGGCCCGTCCGACGATGCAAACGCCACAAGGATGCGGTCCGCGCCGCTAGTGCTGAATGCTGCCGTCGTCCGCGTGCTGCTGCCGTCAGAAAATACGAGTTTATCAACAGCAATGGTTACGGGTGGAGCTCCCGTGCAAATCGTCAGGTTCACCGCACTCCCCAGTATCACCTGCACACCTGCAGCCGGGCTCTGCCCCATTACCGAACCGACCGGAACTGTACTGCTGGCACCATCCGAAACTGTGCCAACAATTAAGTCGGCATTGGTAATTGTATTTCCTGCAGTTGGCTGCGCCTGTCCCACCACGTTCGGTGTTGCTATCGTCGGCGGACCGGACGAAATCGTTAAATCTACCGCGCTCCCACCCGGCACTTGCGTGCCCGCGACTGGATTCTCGCTGATAACCGAACCAGCGAGCACTGCCGTACTCGAAGCCGTACTAATGGTTCCCGGAACGAGCCCGGCGGTGATTAGGTTGTTAGTAGCTGTTTGCCGGCTTTGTCCGACGACGTCCGGAACGGTCACCGGAGGCGGCGGACCTGTCGAAATTACTAGATTCACCGAGCTCCCTGGCGCTGCCGGCGTTCCGCCCGCCGGAATCTGGCTGGCGACTGAACCTTGAGGAACAGTTGTGCTGGGCGCCGTGGAAACTGCCCCGACAATCAGGCCGGCGCCATTAATTGTATTTGTAGCAGCATCCTGCGTTTGACCGACTACATCGGGGACCGTCACTGGTGCAGGACCGCTTAAAAGCTGAATGAACGGGGCTACGCAAGGCACACCAGTACTGTTAAGGATAAAAAGCATGTAATAGCCGGGGGGTGCGACTGAAGAGGAGCTTGGCATATCAACATTGAGCGTGTTGCCGGCACTTGTAAACGTTAGCGGCACGAAATGTTGGTTCATATCCAGCGTGTGGGTGTCCGCCGCGAGCGAAATAAGGACTACTGACGCAATTGAAGCTGCATCCGGAGTGCCGACCGAAATTGTGGAACCCAGTGAAGCGCTCGAAGGTACCGAAGTAATACTCGGCCGCACTCCTTTAAAAAGATACGGTGGAGAAAAATACTGGGCGTTGGATTCCGCTGGAGAACTGGTGCCTTCCGCATGCCCGCCTCCTGCGGACAACACTCGACCATCGGGTAACAGGACCGCTGTCGAATGATATACACGTGGAACGTCCATCGATGCCAGTAACGTCCATTGCCCGGTTGCAGGCTCCCACTGCTCCGTGGTCAGTGTCCCGCTCAACACGTCCGATTGGTCCATGTTCGCACCACCTCCAATAGCCAGAACCTTCCCATCCGGTAGCACGGTGAGCGTATGCGCGTAACGCGGCGTTTTCATACTGCTGGTCGTCTGCCAGGTCGGCGTAGGCGAATTAAGATCAATCACTTGCGCTCCAGCTTGCGCCAGGCTGGTCGAGTTCAGCGGTGTCCCGCCGCCCGAATACAAAATCTTGCCCGGAAGATACATAACCGCACTTCCATTAAACAAAGTCTGTCCACCGACCGCTCCCCAACTCGGAGAAAGGGGATCCAGGATGTAAGACCTGGCGGCGGAGGTGGCCATCGTGAAAATTTTACCACTTGGGAGTAAGAAGCTAAGCGGATATTCCTCCTCGTGAACTTGCGTCGTGCTGATCCCGGGTATGACACTCCATTTATTAGCCACTGGATCATAAATCTCTGGAGAGTCAGCCCAGGTTGTCTGGGTAATATTTCCACTAATTGCTACCAGCCTGCCGTCACCCAACCTGGTAACCGTGGGATACCATCGGGCGAAATTCATACTCGGACCTGCGGTCCACGTTTTTGCAATCGGGTTGAAAATCGAAGTATTCTTTATGCCAAGTGTGGCACTAAATCCATGGCCACCCGCAATGATTACTCGCCCATCCGCTAGTGGAACGTGCCCAGAGCAAAAGATATCAATGCCGAAGGGATTGACTACGGAAGCCAGTAAACCAGTAGCAGGATCGAAAACATCCGCTGGGCTAGGCGCTACCCACCCGTCCATCACCAGAAGCGTCCCATTGGGCATCAAAATGCTGTGCGCTGCCACAATCGGCCAGTTCATCAATGGTGACCAGCTTCCCACTTGCTCGGGCGGGGCAGGAGCATCTGGAGCGCCACCATAAACCGACGGAGGGCCGTTGGACCATTTTGGGCCACTTGACCAAGTTGAGGGCAAAGATGTGAGCGTCGTCTGGACGCTGTTCTCAGCCAGCGTCCCTCCCGGGCAGCACTGGTCCCGAAATGCCATCACCCCACCGGTCCCTAAGAAGGCAATCCAGTAACTAGTTCCCCCGGTTATAGCGGTCGCCGGTATAATAACCGAGTTCCAGCCTCCTGTTATGGGGTTGGAGAGGCTCCCCTGGGCTATCAAAGTTCCTGGATGTCCACTCGCATTTGAATACAAACCCGCCACTATGGTCGTCGAAGCAGAGTTGGAATCTACATAAACAACCAGAGCCGATAACGTACCACTCGCTCCGGCGGTAAATTGAAAAGCCTCCGCCTGCCCGGAGACGTTCATATCGATGGACGGGGCGATGGTCGAATTGCCGATCAAAACCGCGGCCTTGCCCCTTGTTTGAAGCGATAGAATCGTTAAGACGAGCAAGATAAACCTGCGTGCAATTTGAATCCTCAATTTCCTTTCTCCGCCACGGTCCTGACTGGCTGTTAAGGCCAAGCCTAGCTTTGAATTGATACCTTTCGCACTCATCATAATAAAACTTTACCTCAAACTGATTTGTGACATTCCAGAATGAACTCCTGAATAGCTCTGCTCAATTTTCAAAAACTTGAGTCGGAGTAGAATGCCAGCGTCCTCTTTATCAGCCAAGCCAGGGAAATACGGAATGCCAACCGGCGAATTACGGAACATCACCAATGCCACACTGCCCGGTAAAACCTCGGCGCTGCATTTGTATTAAACACGTCCAAAATACTGACCACATTTGCCGTGTCATTTATCTCGCCGACGAAAAGCCAATTCACCATGTCCTCGGAAACTTCGACCTCTGGCTTAAACCCCGTCGGGTTATGAACCCGAATTTCAATCGTAGACGGATCTTGGATAATCGGTGGTTCCACTATCAAGAATAGTTCGTGCACCTGGTACAACCGAAAGCCCTCGGCGCTGTTGGTATCACTCAAGGCCTGAGAAACATTGGTAACCAGCACCGGTGGGCTTATTCTGCGCCACTCCAACCAGTTCGTCGACGACAGCAACTCGTAAATGCGACCCGGCACTCCGTGAAAAAGAATCGTCTTTTCTCCATCGGGAGAGACATTTGGCACTTCCAGCCATATTCCCGGCTCAAAAATCACTGCCTCGACCCACCCCGCATCGAAACCGTGACTCGCATCATTGTCTTTTCGATATTCCCACCTCGCTGTCTGCAGCCCAGGTGGCACATTCACCACCTTCCGCTCCCAATCGCTTTCCCCCGAAATTCTCAAAAGTTCGTCTCCGATGGAAAACGTCAGCCAATCGTAATTTTCCTCCGATGACACCCTCCACCAAAAGCTCAGCCGCCCTGGACCCGTTAAATCCGTCTCCAACGCTGAAAAACCAAAATTCGGAACCACGCCGCTCTGGGCCACAGCATGCCCGTCGCGTGTCATCAAACTTTGACCAAACCAGGGCGCATCGGCATCCGTCCGCCATACCAAATTAGTGTCACCTAAAAGATCTGCGTCTATGACAGTTAAAGGTGACACAATCACCGACACCAGTTTCTCCGCCGCCAGGCCCACGTCATTCGTCACCCGAAGGGTCACTTGGATGACTAAATTGCTTCCAACCGGCGGCACGATGGGGTTCGCGCTCAATTGCCAGGTGCCGTCCGCTGACGGCCCACTCAAATTGAAGTTCACTTCTAAATTACTTGCGCCGATTCCGACCCCAAGCTCCTCGTCCGCGGGACCGCTGTCGAAAATATTGAAAAGCAGAGTCGATGGCCCATTGCAACCAATCACCCAATTCGTCCGGATATCGAGGAATGGCGATTCCCGTTGTGGATCATCAAGGAGAACAGCCATCGAGCCCAGTTGGTCGAGGGCCGGATCGGTTCCCACGGACAAAAGATTAAGCCTGCTGTCAATGTAAGTCAGTCCTGCCAAATTGGTCAGCGGATCCAAATTTCGTAAGCGATTTTGCTCCAACCCAAGCCAGGACAGATTCGTCAGACCGGTCAAAGCCACCAGATCGCGCAGCCGATTCGTCGAAACATCCAGCATGAGCAGTTGTGTTAAGTTAGTAACAAAACTCAGGTCTTCAATCCTGTCATCTGCCGAAACCAGCGTTCTCAAACTCTTCAGTTCACTGAGGGCTTCGAAATTGGTTAGCGGGTTGTCGCTCAGGTCCAGCTCAGTCAGGTTCGTAAGCCCTCGGATTCCTGATATGTCCGTCAACAGGTTATTGCTCAAACTGAGTCGCGTTAACCCCACCACTCCTTCGATCGGCTGTATACTCACTATCGCATTCCCGCCTAAATCAAGACGCGTCAAATTTGTTGCCAATTCCAACCCGCTCAGATTCGTAACGTTTAATTCTTCCGCATTCAGCGTTTCCAGGGACTCCATCGCTCCTCGGGTCAACTGTTGCACTTGCACTCCCAGTTCCGCTCGAATCTGGCTCTCCAGTTGAACATCCAGGATGTCGGCAGGCTCTGTGAGTTCAACCACTATCGCCGCCCGAACGCGTACACCTAGAATATCTGTTGCCCGTAATGTAACCGTGCACTGCCCCATTTTTATCGGTGGGGCCTTGATGGTGACCACCCAGTTCGTTCCCGAACCCTGAACCACAACCGTGCCTTGTGGAAGCAGACTCACATCAGAAACCTCCATCCCAAGCTCAAAAGGTCCTTCCGAAACCACATCATCAGTGACCATAAATCCAATCTGCGCTGTCTCCCCCAACGCCATCGGCCAGTAATTAGACCCGTACCGCCGTCCCATATTGGTGAAGGTAATGGTGGGACCAATTCGTTGTGGCGAAGAAACCACCTCGACCTGACCTTGTTCCAGGCAACTCAGTTCGGCCTGTGCCGTCTGGCTACTTCCTAACAGATTGCCGTGTAAGTCCACTCTACCCAGCCTGGCTAAACACCTAAGGCCCGAAATTTCCATTAGCCGATTTCCGCCGACATCCAATCGCTCAAGGTTTGTCAGGGTCACGACTCCACTAAGGTTCGTCATCAGGTTTCCGCTCAGGTTCAAATCTCTCAGTCCACTCAGCACACTTAAAAACGCCGATTGCTCCAACTGGTTGCGTCCAATATTTAGTCGTTCCAAATTCGTTATTCTGCTCAAAACCGACCAGTCCACAACCGCGTTTCCAGCCACTCCTAATAGCCGTAACCCCGATAAATTCGTAAGCGAAGTCACGTCGTTCACACCGTTGTCTGATAAATCCAGCTCCCTCAATTCCTGTAACCCTGCCACCCATGTCAGCTCCTGCAAATTGTTCCCGGCGAGCTTTAAGCTGAGCAACTGCGTCATTGTCGAATACGTCGCCCCGTTCGTGAGCCCGTTATGGGATAAATCCAGGCAAACCAAATTCGACAAGCCGCTAAGCGCGGTTGCTTCGCTTAATTGGTTGCTGAAAAGGAGAAGTGATTTTAGATTAAATAGATTCGCTACTGCCGCAATCTCCTCGATTCTGTTCGCACCTAAGCTGAGTTCCTCTAACTGGGTCAATCCACCAATTCCGCTACTGTTAGTAATCCCATTCCCTTCCATTTGAAGCGCCTTTAACCCCTTGGGCAGTAACACCGAACCAATCTCGTTTATCCGGTTCCGGTCCAGATTCAGATTCCGCAGTGCAGCCAATCCACTCAATCCCGAAAAACTCGTTATTTGATTATCATACAGCCACAGGCACCGAAGGCTCTGCAGCGGAGAAAGCGCCGAAGTATCGGAAATTGCGTTCCTCCCAAGGTTCAAGGACTCCAGGTTGGTCAAACCATTCAGCGGCGGAATTTCTGTCAATCCGGTCCCAACGGCATTGAGCGTTTTCAATCCGCTCAAATTGGTAAGCCAGTCCACATTGGGGGTCCTCTGCCCGCTAATCGAAACGGCTTCCAGATTGGTCAATCCGGCCAGCACGGTTAAATTCACGCCGATTCCATAACTCACATCCAGTTGCGTCAGGCTCGGCAAGAGGCCAAGCACCATCAGATCCACGTTCACCCCTGCCCCAATATCCAGGGTTCTGAGCTCCGTCAGGTTGGTCACATACCCAATATCTCCAATCTCATTACCTCCCAGGTACAGCTCCTGCAGATGGCTAAGCTCACCCGCTACATTCAGATTTGTAATCCCCGGATTGAACCGCACATCGAGATAGGTCAGGTTGGTAAGCCCCCGAATCGGCGACAAATCATTTAGTTTCCCATGATTATTATACACCGCGAGTTGCCGCAACTCGCTGAGCCCACTTAACGGACCCAGGTCCTCCACATAATTCCCACCCACCCACAGCAACTGCATGTTCCGAGCACACTCGATCCCTGCCAGGCTTTCTATGTGCCGATCGTACGCCACCAAATTCGTCAACCTTTCCAAATCCGAACAGCTAATCCCGCCCTCCGGTTTTCCCAACTCTCTCCTCACCGCATCCTCTAGCCGGAGGTCCTTCAGAACCGGCACCGTCACCTTCAACACTCCTGGCGCGCTCGTCACCGACCCCGCCGCATTGCTCGCCACGAAACTGTATGCTCCGGCATCTTCGATTTGCACGTCCTTGATCGCCATTTCACTTTCAGTAACTCCTGAGATCCTCCCATTGTCGCCTGCCGGAAACCCATCCTTGAGCCATTGATATGTCAAAGGCTCATCACTGGTTGCTGCAGACACAAAGCGCACTGAGCGGCAGTCGCCCGATGCGCACCCGCTTACCGTGTATAAAACGACCTCTTGGCTCAGCGGGTCCAAAGTGATCGTGGGAATATCCGCCAGACAGCAATTCGATACTCCCAAAAGTAGCCAGAGCCCGAGGTTAAGGCAGGCGCCGGTGCTTAAGTAGGAATGCTGTCCCCAACCAGCTCTTAGCATTTTGCGGATACTGCCCATAGTCAGTAATTCAGCCTTTTCCCGCGAGTAGCATAATTACGGATTTCCGTTCCTAACGAGTACGGACCTGCCGTCCATTGACGGCACCGGTTCGCCGTGTTCTCATGGAGCAACAGCTTCAGGATTGGAAGGGTATGACTCAGGTTCTTCAACTCCGCTCTCCAGGTCGGACCGCGCTAATAGCGGTTTTCGCCCTATTCCTTGTGCTGTCGTGGCAGCGGACATTCGCAGGCACAGTATCTTTTGAATGGAACCCGAGCCCGGATCTAAAAGCCATTGGTTATTTTCTCCGCGTCGGCAAAGCTCCAAATGCTTACACTCTGCGTTTCGACGCCCAAGCGAATACCAGGTTCTCTCTGACGAATCTGATTGTTGGGAAGAAATATTTCGCCACCGTCACCGCTTATAACTCGGACTTAGTCGAAAGTAATCCTTCCAACGAAATCAGCTTCATTGTTCCTGAAGCGACCGTGACGCCGAATCCTCCCGCGCTCAGTTGCTTGGTGCTACCAGATTTTTCTTTGATGCTCTTCTGGAACGCCGAGCCTGGCCAAAAATACCAGGTCCAGTACGCTTACAATGCGCAAAGCACGAATTGGTTACCGCTCTCTCCCCCTTTCTTCGCCGAAATTACTTCCTGCCGCATCATTGATCCCCAACCGTTAACGCTTCCGCGTCATTATCGCCTGCAACTTCTTTTAGAAAACAAAACCACGACCGTCTCTCAAATCAGCTTCGCTCCTTAAGAGGCTGAAAGCTAAATCCCAAAATTCCGATATTTCTGCGGTTTGTCTTGTCCATTTCGATCGGCCATCTTCTCCAAATGGGTCGAGTACCTCCTCATTGCCTCCGCCTTGATACCGGTAACTTTCTTGATCTTCTTCAGTCGCCGAACCACCGCTGATTTCGTGCACTGGCATTTTTGCGCTACCTGCCTCGCGCTCAACTCCGCAATGCAATAAAGCTCGAAAACTCTCGTCACCGTCGGCTTGGTCATTCGGCTCCCTGTTTCAAATCGCCTTACTGCTTCCACTATCCCCCGCGCGATCTCCTCCGCGTTTTCTCTCGGCCGTGGATTGAATCTCGCAAATAGTTCCCCCGGAATCACGCTCGGCTGAAGCGTTCCGTTCTCGGTCAGTCGCACAATCGATTCCAGCGCAAAACACTCCGCGTCCACATGGTTTAACAGTTCTCTCAATGCCGCATCGTAGTGCCTCGACGTCGGCGTCAGCAGAATGAATTTTCCCCGCAGGCGCGCGTGTATCTCACAGATCACTGCGCTCAAGCGCTCACGCTCAGTTTGAATTGTCAGCAGCACCGGAACGCAATCCCCCGACCACGCGCCAATCTGCACCGTGTCTGCCAGCGACAGCGGACCATACCGATTCGTCAGTTGTAGCGCCTGGCAAAGCGCCCGGCCCAGCCGTCGCCAATCGATCTTCAATGGTGTCACGTCCGCTGCGGCAAGCGTCATGGTGGGGCAGCTCGCCGATTTCGATTTGCAAATCCCCGTCAGTCCGCTCCCATTGGAGTTCACCCAGTACCAGCACCAGTTCCGGGAGCAGTTCTTACGGCAGCGTCTATGACCTGACGACGCCGTGAAGTGAGTGGGTTCGAGGTTTAGCGATTGCAAAGCCCTTGAGTCTTAGTCGGTCCGATGGACCTTCCGAGCTCAAGGGCCCTTTCATCAAAATTCAGTCCCAGGGCAGGCCCCACAGTCTGAAGTACCAGCGATAAAACTTCTCAACCACAGGAATCTTGCAGGCCGCAGCCACCGGGAAATAGATAAACTGGAGCTTGCCCGGCATTCTCAATTTCCAGGCAGGACCAACACTCAGGCAATACACCACCAGAAGCATGCTCAACCAAATTACCGAGGAAAAACGCCTTGGCGAATCCTTGCTCGCGTCCATTTAGCGTAATTATAGCACGGGGTCTAGCGGGTCACACGCCCATTCGGCCCATACTCTACGCGGGCACGAGGGGACAGGGTAATACCGCCCTGACGGGGACTTGCCGAGGAGGCATCATTAAGCTGAACGTTTATGGTAGTTTATGGTATCTGGAAACAACGGCAAAAGTGGGATATGAATGAATCAGCGATCATTTTGCTCGCAGAGGATTTGGAAAATGACGTGGTTCTGATCCGGAGGGCTTTCCAGCGAGCGGGCTTTACGAATGTCATCAACGTGGTGAGGGATGGCGAGGAGGCGATCGATTATTTGAGTGGGACCGCGGCATACGCGAATCGGGACGAGTACCCTTTGCCGGAGCTGATTTTGTTGGATCTCAAGATGCCGAAAGTGGGCGGCTTTGAAGTGCTAAAATGGCTGCGCCGACAGCCGGAAATTGGTCGGACTCCAGTGGTCGTGCTCACGACCTCGGACGAGATCAACGATGTCAATAAGGCCTATGAACTCGGAGCAAATTCTTTTTTCGTGAAACCATCTGACTTTGAGAATTACGCCAATTTGGCCGCCGTCATTCGCGAGTATTGGCTCAAATGGGTCAACCTTCCCCAGCCCTTCCGGCTTGTGCCGGAAAAGCAAGGGACATAGTTCAGGCTCGGCCCGCACCCTGGTCAGCACAGCGTTCGAGCAGCCGGTAATTAGTTTGCCGCTTTGCCGGATGTAAGCGCGACGAAGGCCTTGCTGACCACGGCTTCCAGGTGGAGACAATCAAATGGCTTCTCAACAACAAACAGTGGCGCGAATTTTGCCGCCAAATCAGGAAGGTCATAGTGCCGGCTGCCGGTGCAGACGATAATCGGCAGGCTCCGGGTGAGCTCACGCAGTCTTTTGATCGTCTCCACCCCGTCCATGACCGGCATGGAAAGATCAGTAATAAGCAGGTCGAACGACTGCTCTGTGAATTTTTCCAGGGCGTTCAATCCATTTTCCGCCAGCACCACTGAGTGGCCGAGCAGTTTGAGTATCCGCTGCATGGACCTCCGGACACATGATTCATCATCAATGACCAGGATGTTCATCGGGACAGTTTCCATCGCGGCTAAAGATCAGCGAAATTTAGAGTAAAGCGAATCAAGCGCAAGTGCTTATGAGGCTGTTGGTTGCGAACGGCGCATGAGACTCCAGAAATCGTAGAGCGAGCGCATCAGGCTTTTCATTTCTTCGAAATTCACCGGTTTGGTCAGGAAAGAAGAGGCGCCCAGGTCGTAGGCCTCCTTGACCATGCGCGGGTTGATATCGCCGGAAAGCATAACCACGGGAATGGTGCGCAACTCTGGATTCGAGCGGATGAATTTCAGGACTTCAAACCCGGAAGCGCAACCCAGATGAATATCCAGAACGATGAGCTCCGGCCTGGGCGGCAAGCCGTGGCTGGGGAAATGCAGGATGCTGTTGAGATATTTGATGGCGGTTTCGGCCGAGTCAGTGGTGTGCCAATTGAAGGGGACCTCGACACCACTGCAGGCAGCCTGAAAGAGGACTTGATCGTCCGTGCTGTCATTCACGTGGAAGATCCGCATCGGCTGCTGGTTGGTTGAGGGCAAATTGCGCGGAGAATTTGGAAAGGTCCACGATTCCGCGGCCCTTACTTCATGAGATGGCGGGGCCGGTGCCGGCACCTGCGGCATTGTATTTACCCGCGGCAAAGAGTCCGGGCTGAACTGGGGCAGTGTCACGCTCTTGAGCCAATGTTCCGAAAGTTCTTTTATCGCCGCGAAGAATTCGGATAAGCCGTGGGGTTTCACCAGGAAAGAGTTCGCGCCCAATCTCAGGGCCGCATCCACGTCGCGAGCATGTCCGGAGCTGGTCAGCACCGTGATGGGCAGGTAACGCCACTCCGGAGAGTTGCGAATCCAGCCGAGCACTTCCAGCCCATCGATGCGCGGCATCTTTAGATCAAGCAAGAGCAGGGAAGGGATGGGGAATTTTGAGCGGTCCGCGTAGTGGCCATCTCCCGAAAGATAAGCGATGGCTTCTTCGCCATCATGCACGTGCATAATGGGAATTTCGGGTGCTACGCGTTGGAATGCAGCCCGGACCAGGTGAGCATGATCCGGATCATCTTCGGCCAGCAATATTACACGGGGAACCACAGGTGCAAAGAGAGCGTCCTTTTTATGGGAAGACCCCCTGAAGGAGTATGGGGTACATACCCTAGTAATGCAGGAATGCTCATTGCCGCCTGGATTCAGTCCGGCTTCGCACTGGCACGAATTGAATTCAGTAAACTCAAGGTTGAAACGAAACCCCACTGGTGCTTCACTGCCCCAAGGCGAACATGGCCATCCCAATCAAAATCGAATGCGATTGTGGACAGCGATACGCGTTCGAAGTTGAACCCCTGAATGGGCGAGTCCCGGCTCAGGTCATCTGCCCTGCTTGCGGTGCCGATGGCACGAACACTGCCAATGACGCGCTTGCGAAATCATTGGCAAAACCAATCGCGTCCACCGGCGCTCCAGTTTCACCGCCTCAAACCAGGAATGACCCTGCCACAGCCACCACGGTTCACTCACCTATGCGGATTTCCCTGGCGCGCGCTCCGGCTTCCACGGCCGCCCACGCCTCCTCCGCAGGTCCTGCGCTGGACCGCCGGACCGTCGCTTCCCTGCTTCCCGGCCAAACCTCCCGGACTCAGGCGCAGCACGAGGCGCGAGCGAAAATGTTGTGGGGCGATTCGCCCCTGCAAGTGACGGCCTATCTGCTCAGCCAGGGTTTCAGCCGCGCTGAGGCCGCCGAACTCGTGCAGGATTTCCTCCGGGAGCGAATGCGGACAATTCGTTTCAAAGGAATAAAATACATCAGCATCGGCGCTGCGTTTATTTCCATCCCCGCCCTCAGCGCTCTCAGTTATTGGCTGAATAGCCGGCTTCCTCACTCTCGCATCATTGGAGTCCTTGGATTCCTTGGCCTCGTTGGCCTTTGGTTCCTGCTGAAAGGAATCGGCCTGCTCATCTTGCCCAAATCCCAATCCGGGAATGCCGCCGAACAGGAAGAAGCGGATGCGTTCTTCGATTAAGGTCCGGCGCTCAGGTGTTTTTCTTGTACACCACATAGCCCATCTGGCGCGCGCCTTCCTTGCGGGCTTTTTTGCGTATGAACCATTTCATCAGGTGCGCCCACCAGGGCCATGGCGGCAGGCGATTATGTTTTTTCCCCTCCTCCATCAGATACTGCACTTCCGCAGCCACCCAGCCGTGCGCTTTGAAAAATCCAAACCAATCCTCAGGGAAAAATTGAAACGGCGCATGCTTTAGCTGCTTCATCCGCTTTTTGGTTTGAATGTAGCGATAAATTTTTGGCGAATAATATTCCCCAATCCAATACTCGAAGGAGCTTTGCTCATGCAGATCGTCTGCCAGCAATCCCATTTGTTCCTGAGTCAGGTAGGGAATGACGCCCTCGGTAAGCACCACCACCCGCTTCGCCTCCGAGCTCAATCGTCCGAATAAGATTTGCCGCTCGGCTCGATTCAGCAGGTCCAGCGCGATGCGCTCGAGTTCGACTCTCGGCTCCGCCTTTGCCAGGACCTGCGTCTTGTGCTCGATCACATTCGGGTAATCCACTTCGATCCAGCGTAATCCGGCTGCGACGTTCAGCCGATATGGGCGCGTGTCCTTTCCCGCTCCGAGGTTCAGCACCAGCTCCACACCATCAGCAGCGAGCCGTTGGATGAACCGATCGATTACGACAGTTCGAATGATCACTGACCACCGCGTGTAGGGCGAAGACGCCTTCATCGCCCGGGCAATCGCCTGGCCACGTTCACCCACGAGCAGCCTGGCCAGGTCATCCTTGAAGAGCGCATCCGGCCGTTCCGATTCCAAGGCGCGGTAAAACGCCACCCAAAGCGCCGTGTCCGAAACGTGCCGAATTTTTGCGTCCTGCGTGCTCATGTCATTGCGTCACCCGCGTTGTTAACGTGAAGAAAAAGAGAACGGGCAAAAGCGCTTCGGACACGCTTCACTTGCTAATTCTTTGGAAGTAAATCGCTGCACTGAAAAAGACGAACGAACATGCCAACTGGATCCAGCCCGTCCAGGGCAAGTGGCTTAAGGTAAATAATACGACCGCCCCGCCCAGAAACAGGAATCCACCGAGAATAAAAACATAGGACCACATCCGAAATCGCTGCTTAGGGTCCATATCTAGATGGTATGCATTCCTCTCACAGTAAGCAACTTACAAAGCACGCTTCGGAAAGCCGAGAATGATGACCTCAAACAAAATGCACCCTGCTGCCACCGAGGACGCGCCCGAGGTGTGTGCCGGCGTTACCCGGTGGCTCATCCCGTCACATCGCTCGAACCAGGTGGCGGAGTACGACCGTCCTCGGTTCGCAGCAACTTCCCCCGTTCAAAAGCGCCGAGCAGGGTTACGTTTGTCTTGGTGGAACTCGCAACTCCGTTAGGAGTTACCTGTTGATAGATTCTCACCCCTTAGCCCAACTCCGCTAGGAGTTGCCTGTTAAAGTTCATTCAGCGCCTCCATAGCCTTCGGTGTTTTCGCAACACACCCAGCGTACTCCCGAATTTCTTCGACGGTCGCAGCAACGTGCAAATCCACCCTCCACGCCGAATCACGTGCCCTGCCGTGAATTTGCGAACCACCTTCGAACATCCAAAAAAAACCGGGACGGGTAATGATGGTTGAAACCACTACCCGTCCCTTCGTGTTAGCCCGACTATCCCGAACCGGTATATGCGACCGGTTCTAAGTAAAAATTAGCCTGCTCCATGCCAGAGGGCCACAACGCATTCCTCGGAAATTCCTCGTCACCCAATCAAGTCACACGCGAAGTTTGCGTGTTCATAAAAAGGGTTGGGGCGGGCCAAGCTCAGGGAGTAGCGCTCGCCCGCCCGCAATCCCTTTTTTCCCACGAGCGTCGGGTAGGGTTCGACGCTCTAAAAAAAATATTAGCGTAGTCTATGCCAACCCATTTCAACCCTATCCCGGAAAATTTCCTGTAACGCCCAAGCTCAGTTGGATGACTAGAACCGAAAAAACCAAAAAAAATGGACGAGGTGGGCAAAGGCCGGGATTATGCGTTTGCCCACCCCTTAATTATTATTTTCCCTAGGACCCTGGTAACGGCGGTCCCAAATGTGAATTAGCCGCTTTCATGCCACCACTGCGCAAAAGCCATAAATCAGAAATTAAAACAGATGCAGTGGTCTCCTGAAGCCTGCTTTGAGTTCAAAAGAAAACCGGAGTGGGCACGCCCGGAACTTAGGTTCGCCCACCCCGTCATTCCAAATACAACCCTGCCCATTACCAAGCCGGTGTGATGCCATCGTCTCCAAGGAAAAGTCTCACAAACCTGAGCCTGCATCGTCACCCATAAGTCACTCAAACCATGCTTGCGCAAGCCCTTATGCCAAATCTTTCAATTGCACCGTCTCATTTTACGACACGGACCCTTCTTATCTGCGAAACCCCGGCTCGATCAACTCCAATGCTTTGCTCGCGGTCTCACGAACCAAATCATTCGTATCAGTCAACCCAAGCTTCAACATCGGTACCGCTGCCGCCGCGTTCGTTCCAAACCGCGCCAGCGACTCCGCTGCCGCGGCCCTTGCCGAGGCGTGCGCATTGGTTCGCCAGCACTCGACCAACGGCGGAATTACCAACGCGCGCTCTTCCTTGCCGCGTCGGCCCAGCTCCCTCGCTGCCGCCTCAACCACATATTCATCCCGATAATTCAGGCGATGAATCAAAATCTGCGAAGGGGGCCGAGCCAGCCACAAACAGAATTTTGAACGGTCATGAAGCTGTACGTTCGTGGTTGCGTTCAGCAAATTCCTCAGCTCCGGAACTGCCCCCCTGGCATTCGGGCCCAGCAGCAGAAATCCGTGTATGCCCGCGTAATTGATTTGCGCTTCATAATCAGGGCTCAAATAGTTCTGAATCTTCCTGGTGCGCTTCGAGGTGAAAAGTGGCGCCAGCCTATTGAATAACCATACCTCCCATTTGGGCCTTTTATGAACCATCCACCGCAACATCCAGGGCACGCCGTCCGTCCCGATGGCCCGAATCGCCCCTTGGACTTCCAGCTCACCTTGCCATCCTTTTGTCGGAACTGGATCGATTACCATTCGATCCAGCAGCGTCCCAATTCGACTCGGTTCACCGGTGTGATTCACCGCAAAATCTTGCAGGACATGAAAATCCGCTACTTGCATCCGCCATGCCCCATAAGCGTTCAACCACTCGTTCAATCGCTTTCCTTGATACACTGGTTCCTGGTTTCGCTTGAACACGTAGAAGCCGCACGCCCCAAGAACGACAAGAATGAATACACCAATAATCCAACCTTGCTTCACGGTCCCATCCTCTCCCAGGCCGAATCCATGCGCCACTAAAATGGCGCGGACTCGTCACCACCTACACAGGAAGCTCAAGGTTGCTCCCATTGCTGCTGGTTGTCCCCGTGGACGTTGCTGGCGAGCTCAACCATCGATGATGAATCCCCCGCACCATCTCGATCAACTGTCCCGTACCGGAGGTTTTTACGAGATAATCTGCAGCTCCAAGCGTCCTGGCCTTTTCAATATCCGCCGGCAGCATCGAACTGCTCAGCATCACCGCCGGCAGCGACTTGCAACCCTTGGTCATATACATCCAGGCCAGCACGTCGAACCCATCCATCCGCGGCATCTTGATATCCAGCAAAAGGAGTGCAGGCATTCGCTCACTGCCACCAGGTTGGTTCTGAGCCCGCTCCAGGTAATCCACTGCCTCCTGGCCATCATTCACCCACACCAATTCAATGGGCAGCCCGGATTTGATGATCGCGCGGCGCAATATGAAGGCATCATCCTCACTATCTTCTGCCAGCAAAATTATCGGGCGGGGTGCGGTTTTTTCAGCGGGTGACATTTCGGTCTCGCTTCTGGCGGAAAAACTGGCGTGCGAACGGAACAGCGATGGAGTTCGTGCGAAGTGATTTTCCGCCAGCACCTCGTAGTAGCTACATAGCCGCAAGTAATAGTAGTCACGCACACTCCATTGTCACGATTTATTCTCCCCGCATTCAACTTGACGGCAAGTCGATTACTCATAATTTCAAGTGTGCCTTCCCCAGGTCATTTCCTCCTCATTGAGGATGCCCCAAATGACGCCTTGATTTTCGAGCGCACCCTCCGCGAGGCGGCACCCGGCACGACCATGTTTCCCTGCAAAAATCTGGCCACCGCCCGTAATTATCTGACCGGCGAGAAGGACTTCTCTGACCGTGCGCGATTCCCCTTTCCTACTGCGGTCCTTTGCGATTTCCGCATGGGCATGGATAGCGGGCTCGATTTTCTCAAGTGGCTCCGCGGCCATCCGCTGCTCAGTTCCACGCCGCTCATCATTTTTTCAGGCGGTGTCAGTGGTGAAGAGATCAATCAGGCCTATCAGGCGGGCGCCAACGCCGTGATCATTAAACCCTCTTCACCCCAGGAGCTTGCTCAAAAGATTAAAGCCATCGCCACCTTCTGGCGCATCGTCGAAAAACCATCAACCTGAGGTACTCCTATGCCTATTATTGTTTTGCGACACATAAAAAATGGAACCTTCTTTCGCGCCAAAGATGATTGGACCCGAGAGCCCGCCCTCGCCCACAACTTTGTCTTCCTCGAAAACGCCCAGCAATACGCCCTCACCAATGGCCTCGACCAGGTCGATGCCGTGTGTATGACGCCGGACCTGACCATTACCAACGGCACCCGGTTGGATGTGGATATCTAAGGCGGTTCATTATCCCGCGAGCCCTTCACTGCTAGCCTCCCTGTTGGACCCGTTGCCTCTGCTTTTGCTGCGCCGCCGGCCTCGCCGTTGGCTTCAGCGGCTCCTCATAATCCCCGGAATACTCCACCTCGATTGTAGCCTTTAGATACGCCGCCCGTGCTCGCAGAAAAAATTCCAAAAACGGCAGCGTGCTCGTGTCATACCGGTCCGAAAACCCCTCCAAATCTCCCGAATAAACCACCGGCGCTTCTTCCGAGGGATCCGCTGCTGATGCTGTCGCTGTCATTGGCTGGTGCCCTGGCAAACAAAGTTTGCAAACGATTGTCTTCATAAACCCTCCTGACCAATAAGCTCGCACACCGCGCCAAAGTTTTCGAGTTCAGCAACACCCCTTTTGCCATCGCCAATCACCCACGGAAATCACCCCGTGTAATCCCCCCTATAGGGCTTACGCCCGATTGCCAACCCACCCGTTCCGCTCCAGTACTAGGCAGTGCGCGGTAAACTGCCTCCTCGGCCCCCTCCGAATGGCAAATTTCTGCGGCGGGCGCAGCGAAAACACGGAGTGCTGATTTGAGTCGCGATTTTGTCATGCTCGTAGCGGAGGATAGCTCCACGGATCTGGAGTTGCTCACCCATGCGCTTAGCGACATCACCATCCCCGTGCTCTTGAAATCCGTGCCCGATGGCCTCGAGCTGCTCCGCTATATGAATGGCGAGGGACAATTTGCCGATCGCTGGAATTATCACCTCCCCGACCTCATCGTCCTGGACCTCAAAATGCCCGTCATGAATGGCCTTGAAGCCCTCGCCTCCTTGAAAGCCAACCCCCATTACGCTCAAGTCCCCGTCGTCGTGCTCAGTGGCTCCAATGTGGAAAAGGATATCCAAAAAGCCTATGAGCTGGGCGCCAACACCTACTTTACCAAGCCCCTCGGCTTCCTCGCCCTGCAACAATTGATGCACCATGTCGTCGGCTATTGGTCGCGCAGCCAGCACCCCAGCCCTGCCCCCAGGATGAGTGAAACCAAAACCGCCACCGCCCGCACTCGTCCCCGGAGGGCCGATTAGTCTTATGGAAACGTCAGGCTCTCACAATCGGGCCAGTCCCGGCGGGCCTCATCCCGAACACGAGAGCCAGCAAAAGGTCGAGAGCCGCCTCGAACAAGCCGAGCAATGGCTGCGCATGCTCATTGATAGCGCTGAGGATTACGCCATTTTTGCCATCAATCCGGAAGGTAAAATTTCCAGTTGGAGCCGCGGCGCCGTGAAACTCTTTGGCTACGATGCCGAGGAAATTGTCGGCCAGGATTTCGCCACCATCTTCGTTCCGGAAGATCGCGCCGCCGGCGCTCCGGCACAGGAAATCGAACACGCCCAGCGCGAAGGCTACAGCCCGGATGTCCGCTGGCATGTCCGCAAAAATGGCAGCCGCTTGTTTGTCGGAGGCTCCGTCCGGCCCTTGCGCTCCAAAACCGGCGAGAACTGTGGCTTTCTCAAGGTCGCCCACGATATCACCGAGCAAAAACGCCGCGAAGAGCAGCTCAGACAAAGCGAGGTGCGCTACCGCTTGCTCCTGGATAGCATCAAGGATTTCGCCCTCTTCAGCATCGATGTTTCTGGCGTCATCAAGGATTGGAATTCCGGGGCCGAACGGCTCCTCGGCTATTCGGAAAAAGAAATCGTCGGCCAGAATTTCGCCTGCCTCTATACCCCGGAAGCTCGCAAAGCGGGCGTTCCCGAGCGCGAACGCGATGACGTAATCCGCGACGGTGTCCGCGCGGATGAACTCTGGCTCGTTCGCAAGGATGGCGTCCCCATTTTCGTCGCCGAAGTCCTCCGCCGCATGGACGATGCCGAGGGCAACCTTCGTGGCTTTGTCAAAGTCGCCCAGGACATCACCGTCAGAAAACGCTTGGAAGATGAACTGCGCCAGGCCCGGGATAATCTCGAAACCCTCGTCGCCGAACGCACCGCCCAGCTCCAGGAAACCATTGGCGAGCTCGAAGCCTTCTCCTACAGCGTCTCCCATGACTTGCGCGCCCCCATTCGCACCATGCAGGGCTTTTCCGAACTGCTCCAGGTCAAGTTTGGCGACAAGCTCGGCACCGAAGGCGCCGAGATGTTGAAACGCATCGTCAACGGCGCCGTGCGCGCCGATGAATTGATTAGCGATGTCCTCACCCTAAGCCGCGTCGCTCGCGAGCCCACCACCCTCCGGCCCGTGGATGTTGAAGAAGTCATTCACCAGCTCGTCTCCGGCACGCCGGAGTTTCAGCCTCCCCATTTGGTGCTCACCATCGCCAGCCCCCTGCACCAGGCCCTGGGCCATGCGGCCCGGCTCAGCCAGTGCTTCTCCAACCTGCTGTGGAACGCCGTGAAATTTGTCGGGCCCGGCGTGCAGCCCCGCGTCAACGTTTGGAGCGAACTCATGGGCAACCGTGTGCGCATTTTTGTGCAGGATAATGGCATTGGCATTCCGCCCGGCCAGGGCGAACGCATCTTCGGCCTCTTCCAGCGCCTCCACCCGGATGAAGCCTATCAAGGCACCGGCGTCGGCCTGGCCATCGTCCGCAAAGCCGTCGAACGCATGAACGGCAAAGTCGGCGTCGACTCCACCCCGGGCAAAGGCAGCCGCTTCTGGCTCGAGCTGGCCTCCATACCCGCATAACCGGGAGCTCCCCTCCGTCCTCGACTCGACAAAAAGCGAGTACGGGCTGAGTTCCCCTGATTTGTCTCCTCCGTCTCGCTTTCTAAATCCGTTACCGATCTCATTTTTTTGTCGCTAACCATTTTGAGATATGGATAATTTTTTCAGCCACGGCCCCGTTTCGCCGCCGGCAGTTTTACGAACCAGCTATTGCATTGAGACGTGAGTAGACCGGTAACTGTAAGTGTCATTCTGACGGTATTTGATCGGACCGAGTTCTTGCTTGAAGCCGTTTCAAGCGTGTTGCGTCAGTCTTTCCAGAATTGGGAATTAGTCGTTACCCACGACGGAAACGCACAAAGCATGGAGGAGCTTGTCCTGCGTTCATCCGGGGGTGACCCTCGAGTCAGATACCGCAAAAACTCCCGTACGCTCGGCGTCTGCCTTAACATCGCCGCAGCTTTGCGTGAATCAAAAGGCGAATACATCGCGATTCTAAACGACGATGACGTAATGGAACCCTGCATGCTGGAAAAATTGCTCCCGGCATTGCGGAACGAGCCCGAAGCCACCCTCGCTTTCGGCGATCATTGGCTCATCGACCGTAGCGGAAAAATCCTCGCAACCGAAACCGAGAAGAACTCCGTCCGTTGGAAGCGTAAAACGCTAAGCGCAGGAATCGTAAAGAACGGGTTTAAATTGGCGTTGCAGGGAGGGATACCACTCGTCATGGGAACGCTCGTCCGCCGCCGCGCGCTCGACGAACGCTGGTTCATTCCTGAAGTGGGAGGAGCTTACGATTGCTGGTTGGCCTTGCAATTGGCTCGCCACGGAAAGCTCGTGTTTGTGCCAGAACGGATTTTTCAATATCGAGTGCATCAATGCTCCGAAACGGCGCGGTTGGCACCCGATAAAGCCAAGTCTCAGGTTTTCCTGTTCTCGAAATTACTGGAGCAGGATTTGCCCGCCGCCGAACGCAGAATGGCCCAAAAACTCTACTCGTATTTTCTGTTCGTTCTGGGCCGGGACCATTTGTATTTCGGCCAATCACAAACCGCCGGCCGCGCTTTCATCGACTCAATAAAAAAATCTCCCGGCAGGGTTAAAGCCTACCCTGCCTTATTTGCGAGCTACCTACCCCACCGATGGCTCATTCAACTGGTAAACCTCTCTCGCAGCGTTCGTGGAATTCCAAAACTCGAGGCTCCAACCAGCTTAATTACGCCTGAAACCAAATCCGTTGCTGCGGATTTTACTAACCCATACAATTGCCCTGATTCGCGACCGTCGCCGCAAAATGGTCCCGAAATTGTGCCGAGTTGCGAGACAAACTCACTCCGGGCAGGAGTAAAGATTAGCTGTATCATCCCCACCTTGAATCGGGGAGAACTGCTCTCAGAAACTCTCCGGCTCCTATTGAGGCAAACCTGCGCCGCCCACGAAATTATTATTATCGACCAATCGGATGTTCAGGATGAAACCATGCGTAAAGTTCGAGAAAAATGGCACTCGCACAGTTCCATCCTCTGGCTGACGCAGCGCCAACCGAATGCATCCGCCGCGCGCAATCTAGGGGCAGTAGCCGCCTCAGGTGAAGTGCTGGTTTTTCTCGATGACGATATCCGTTTTGGACCGCAGCTTTTGGAAGCCTATGCACGCGCCTTCGAAGATGAAAGCGTGACGGGTGTCGCCGGACAAATCCTCGAGGGCCACGCGAATGTCGTTTTCGATTTGCCCGAAAGGGCACTCGCTCCTGAGACTGGCTGGTTAGCCTTCCCGCGCAATTACGGCCATCGCTGCAGTACCACTTGGATGGCTTCCGGAAACTTCGGCATTAGGAAAGATCTCTTTCTGAAGCTCGGAGGAATGGATGAGAATTATTTTCGCGGTGCATTTAGGGAGGAGTCCGACTTTGCCATGCGTTTTACTAAAGTGGGCTATCGTTTTCAATTCGAGCCCGATGCTTCTGTTTATCATCTGGGAATTGCTGAAGCGCCAACCGGCGGCTCACGTAATTGGACCGGGAACAATCGCATCGCCGGATGGCACCATTGCATAGGTGATTGGTACTTTTTCCTTGGGAACGCAACCGCAGCCACCGAAGCTTCGTTGCTATGGTTCAGCGTTCGTCATTTCGTTCTTAATCAGCACAACGTAAGACGAACCTGGCTGATTCCAATCCTGCTTCTGCGATGGCTCTCTGCGATTTTCCCGGCTGCTTATCTTAGGTGCCGTGGTGCGCGACTACTATCCCGCAAACAGGCACCCAAAGTCCCGGACCCCGCAAAAATCGTCCGAGAGTTCGGGCACGAGGTCGAAGCATGACCCTCCAATATCTTCGGCGCTGCCGTCATAAACCCCCGATCCTTTCAAGGGATTGGGTCAAGATCTCCGCAAAACGGATTGCGAATGCACCCGCTCTCTTGCTCTCTTTGTGGCGTGCACAGAGGCTCCGCCATCAGGGAGCAAAAATCGAAACGCCAGTCTTTCTTTCTCCGGGAAAGTGGCTCGGCCCAAAGGGGAATTTACATGTGGGCAAGGGCACTTTCATCGGCAGAGTCGAAGTTCACCTGCACGAGCGCGTAAGCATCGGCGAACGGGTAATTATTAGCGACGGCGTGCGTTTGTTGACTGGAACTCATGATGTTCACGACATGGATTTTGCGCTCCGAAAAGAAAGCATCCGCATCGGCGACTATGCTTGGATTGGAACCTCAGCGCTGGTTTTGCCCGGAGTAAAGATCGGAACCGGAGCCGTAGTCGGAGCAGGCTCGGTCGTAACGCGAGATATTCCTGATTATGGCATTGCCGTAGGCAACCCAGCTCGTTGCACCGGGAAATCTCGAAATCCTGATTTACGTTACGAACCTTTGCGAATGGTCGCCTGCTTCGAAGCATGGCTTGGAAACAAAGCAACCGGCGGTCTTCCGCATTCAATTAAGACTCGATTTCCAATTTTGGAGGAAGAGGGAGCGTGAAGTTGCAGGAGCTATCCCCAGGTCCAGCAACACAGTGGCCGCGGGTCATAATCGCACGTCAAACCAGGAATACCAAAGACGCTCGTGCAATCCCGCTTAGGATCGAATTGCCCTGGTTACTTTTGTTCCTCGCCTTGGCTCTCACGATTGTGGAGGGAGCCTTTCGAAAATGGCTGTTGAACTCGGAGTCAGGAAATCTGAATTACCTGGTTTATTTTTCCAAAGATGTTGTCTTCGCCGGTATCGCATTGTTGCCACGAAGAACCGGCCAGTCTGCGCCTATCACATTATTCGGTAAATGGCTGATTGCGGGCACTGTCTTGTTTGGGACGGGTGCACTCATCAGTGCCCTGCAAGGCATAAACGCCGTAGGAGCACTGTTGACCGTACGGGCGGTACTGGTTTTACCCCTCCTGGCATTGTTCGCGATAACCCGGCTCCCTCCTCTTTCCCGCAGGTGGTTGGCGCTGTTCATTATATTGTTCACTTTGGGTAATTGCGTCTTGGGCATCTGGCAAAACCGCATGCCCGCAGACCACGTCCTAAACCGTTACGCGGTATCGGACGCAGAGATCACTGCCGTCGACTCGGGAGTTCGTGCGACCGGGACGTTCTCTTATATAACGGGGCTCGGCGTTTTGTCGCAGGTGGGACTTTGGGCGGGCCTCGTTCTGCTCAGCACTGAAAGCGGCACAGCGTGGAGCGCCGCCGGTATCATTAGTTTAGTTGCCGCTTTTGGCTGTGGGTTTGCTTCAGTTTCTCGAGGGCCAATCGTTACGAATATAATCATTCTGCTGCTATGGCTCTGCCTTTCCCATGTTGCGCGCAAAAAGGCACTTCGTAGCGCCGGTGCAGTTTTGTGCGCCATTGCATTAATCTTTACCACGAATCTCGCTCCCATTTTCACGAATTTGAGCCTTGGCGTCTGGGCCCGTCATGCAGCCGGTCAGGACTCCTTTGGCGAACGCGCTTTCGGTCAACTGAACCAAGCCTTGGAAGCCGCAGAGCAGGCGCCGTTTGGGAAAGGATTCGGCACCGAACAGATTGCCGGCAATTACGCCCGCACCGGAGTAATGAGCTTCACCTCTTTCGAAAATCAACTACCCCGCTGCATGATGGAGTGCGGAATATTGGGCCTGGCAGGTTTTCTGACCATATGTGTTGGAGCTTTACTCGCCTTGCACACCGCAGCGAAGCAATCAAGCCAACAGGGTTGGCGCGCAGCCATTCTCGCTACTCAATTGCTGCTGGCCACCCTGTTCTACACCAATGTGATTTTTAATCATACCGCTTCGGCATTCGCCTGGCTGCTCTTCGCCGCGATGATGGCCTCTCTCCCCAAACCCACTGCCCAATCGGAGCTCAACCATTCTGAAAACCGGAAAATCAAACATCGTTTTCGTCGCACCCGTATTGCCTCTGGATGTGCGCATGATGGCGAACGCCTTGCACCAAACTGACGGATTGCAATGCCTCATCTCGCGTTGGTGTTTCACCAAAAAGGAAAGCTCGTTTCTACGCTCCATTGGCATCTCTCGCAAATTTCTGAACCGAATTGAACCATCTATCCCCCCTCGCAAGCTAAAGCGTTTGCTTTTGGCCGATCTTCGGGAAAAAGCCGGCAGCTTGCTTAATGAGGATTATTACTCTCGTGTCGATAATTCCTTTGCTATCGTTGATCGCGCCGGAGCGTCGCGTGTAACCCGCAATACAACTGCGGTCCTGGCACGTGAAGATGCCTGTTTGGAAGCCTTTAGCTCCGCCAAACAGTCAGGCATCCCATGTCTTTACCAACTCCCCACTGCTCACCATGAATTCGTTCGGAGCCTGCTTCGCCGGGAATCAGCCATGTTCCCTGAAGCAATCAACGCAGTTGAATTAAACCATGACTTTGCCCCGCAGCGATTGGCTCGCAAACGAGCTGAATTGGATTTGGCCACACACATTCTTTGTCCCTCCTCGTTTGTGCAAAACACGTTGCTTCAAGCCGGCCTTTCTGCCAGTCGCTGCACCACCATCCCGCTCGGTGCCGACACCGAATGGAGTGTGCCCGACATCACGGCCCGGCAGCCAATCTTCTTATACGTTGGAGCTATTTCCGTAAGAAAGGGCATTCATCGCCTGCTGCCAATCTGGAAAAAACTGAAGGCATATAAGACTCATCGCCTGCGCCTGATCGGAGAAATGCAATTGCCCGAATCATTCACCAGGGAATACTCGGGGTTCTTTGAGCATGTGCCGCGAATTCCGCGCGAAGAATTGATTCCGGAATATTGCCGGGCGCAGCTTTTCATTTTCAATGCCCTCGCAGATGGTTTCGGGCACGTCTTCGCCGAGGCAATGGTTTGCGGCACACCCGTCCTGGCGAGTCGCAATTGCGGAGCTCCTGATCTGATTCAATCCGGAGTCGAGGGACAGATCTTTGAATACGGCAACGACGATGCCTTGGCCGCTTACTTGGATTGGACGCTTACTCGGCCTGCTGAATTGAAACAAATGGGCCTCCGCGCCCGCTCGCGTGCATTGCTTTGGGGTTGGAAAGAATTCGGAAGCAGGTTCCTGGAGTGGGTGAATTCTGCCAGCGGCTGCTCTGACCTGAAAGCAGCTTGAAAGTCGCACATTTTCAACGACGCCCATTCAGCGGCCAGTTTAGCATCGAGCGCGTTTTCGATTCTGTTCGCTTCGCCCTGCCCGCCGGAATTGAATGCCAGGTGCACACCAGCCCCCAGTATAGCCAGGGCATTTTTCCACGTCTGGCCAATATCCGTGCCGCGGCTCAATGCCATGCTGATGTAAATCACATCACTGGCGACGTGCATTATCTGGCGCTCGGGTTGGAAGGACGCAAAACCTTGCTCACAATTCACGATTGCGTCTCTCTTGAACGATTGCGCGGGCTGAAGCGAACTGTTTTCCGACTGTGCTGGTACACTTTGCCAATTCGGCGGGCTCGAGTCGTTACCGTGGTATCTGACTCGGTTCGGCAGGAGTTGTTGCGCCATGTAAATTGCGCTCCTCAAAAAATCCGCGTCGTTCACAACTGCCTCACCAATAACTTCAAACCTTCACCAAAACCATTTAACGAACGTGAGCCTTCCCTCCTGCAAATCGGCACGGGCAAAAATAAAAATCTTGAAACCGTAATCCGCGCGTTGTCCGGCGTGAACTGCCGCCTGAATATTATTGGTCCCCTGTCGACTTCCCAACTGGCTCTCTTGCGAGAGGCTCGCGTTCAGTATTCAAATCTTGCCGCCGCCTCTGAAGCTCAGGTCCTTCAAGCCTACCACGAATCCGATCTCGTCCTTTTTGCTTCAACCTATGAAGGCTTCGGCTTGCCCATCATTGAGGCAAACGCCATCGGCCGGCCCGTCATCACCAGCAACATCTTGTCAATGCCGGAAGTCGCTGGCGATGCGGCCTGCCTGGTGGATCCATTCAAGGAACACGAAATTCGCGAAGGCGTTCTTCGTATCCTGAAAAATCAGGGTTATCGGAACGATTTAATCGCCTGCGGATTTCGGAACGTCAGGCGCTTCGAGCCGGCAACCATCGCTGCTCAATACGCCTCAATTTACGACGAATTATCGGAACATGCGTAAACAAACCTTTGTTCACGTAACCCATTCCATCTCCAGAGCCGCCGGCGGGCTCTTCGAAAGTGTCCGCCACCTTTCCCAAGGTGTGCAGCGATCAACCCAGGCCGAAGTGTTAGTCCTTGCCTTGGAGGACGAGCGCTCTGCCGTGGACGCCGCGGAATGGAAGCCGCTCGCAGTAAGCACTCATCCGGTTTTGGGTCCGCAAAAATTCGGATATTCGCCAGCCTTAAATCGTAAGCTGAAGCATGCAAATCCAGACCTCGTTCACCTGCACGGCTTGTGGAAATACCCATCCCTCGCCGTGTGGCGTTGGGCGCGGCAAACCAATCGACCGCTCATCATTTCTCCGCATGGAATGCTGGAACCATGGGCGCTTCACCAATCAAAGACCCAGAAGTTGGTAGCAAACCTGTTATACCAGCGTGCGTGTTTGCAGATTGCAAAATGTATCCGCGCCACTTCCGCCCAGGAATTAACCAGCATCCGTCAGGCAGGATTCCGAAATCCAGTCGCCTTGGTGCCGAACGGCGTCGAACTGCCGCATTTGCCCCCGCGACCCAATCCTGAACCAACTATCGCAAAACGCCGCCGCGTCCTCTTCCTCTCTCGCATTCATCCCAAAAAGGGATTGCTGAACCTGGTCGAAGCGTGGAGCACGCTCCGGCCGCGTCATTGGGAATTACTCATTGTCGGTCCGGTTGAAGTCGGTCATTTGGCAGAAGTTCAGCGAGCCGTTGCGAGCCACGCGTTACAAGATTCTGTTTCGTTTGGTGGCCCGGTTTGGGGCGAGAGCCGAAATGCCGTATATCAATCAGCCGATTTGTTTGTATTGCCCTCCTTCAGCGAAAACTTTGGTCTCGTCATTGCCGAGGCGCTGGCCAATGGTTTGCCTGTGATAACAACTCACGCGACACCCTGGCGTGAACTCAGTGAGCACCATTGTGGATGGTGGTCAGATGTCGGCATTGCGCCTTTGATTGAATCTTTGAAAGAAGCATTCGCAATGTCCGCTGCCGAGCTCAGGCAAATGGGAAATCGCGGCCGAAAGTTGATTGAGTCACAATATGCCTGGGAACCACTCGGCCTTCAAATGGCCGCAGTTTATGAATGGATGCTGGGCGGTCCACGGCCGAGTTGCCTAATTAACGATTGAGAGCTCCAGTGACCACTCGTGCAAAGGCGTCCGTTCCCGTGAACAAACCATCCCGTCTTGCCAGGCACTGGCGCAAACTGGCAGTGGCATTTCTGATTCTCCTGCTCTTTGTCCCGCTTCTGGAACTCCGCTTCGCCGATTCGTGCCTTCAGGTCGCCGATGCCCAGGCTCATAGCGATGTCCTGATCGTTCTCGGCGGTGAAACCGGGTATCGACCGACCCGCGCCTTGGAGCTGTATCAGGCCGGCGTCGCCCCGCGCATTCTGATCTCCGGCGCGGGGGATTGCGATGAAGTCCGGCTATATCTCGTTCAGAAAGGTGTACCCGAATCGGCTGTCAGCACGGAATGCGGGTCGCGGACGACCAAGGAGAACGCCGAATTTTCGGTGCGCTGGATGCGGGAGCAAAAGCTCCACACTGCCGTGCTGGTGACTTCCTGGTTTCATTCCCGCCGCGCCCGCCAATGTTTTCGGCATTTCGGACCGGACTTAACTTTTCTGTCCATGCCCACCACTGCGGATCTGCCATCAGGCCATTGGCCTCGATCCGAAGAGCGGCTCTGGGTCTGGAACGAATATCTAAAGATGGCGTTTTATGTCGTCAGGTATGGGATTTGGCCCGTCTAATCTACCGTCCCGGGAAAACTAAAGTGCGCAAAATCACGTCGCGCCTGCTCGCACCGGATTCGTCGCGGCCAGGGACCGCCGCAAATTTTCCAGCAACTCGTCCGCGTTGCGCGCCTCTGCGGCGGATACCATCGACTGATATTTCGTCAGCGCCGAAACCGCCGCTCGCAGTTGGTTGTTGAGAGACAACACCAGCGCCAGGTTGAAATACACATTGGCGAACGACGGATCCACTTCCACCGCCATCTCATAGTGCAACTGCGCCAAACGGTAATCGTTCACCTCGAAATACATATTGCCCAAGTTGAAATGTGCCTCGAAATGCCGCGCATCATGCTTGAGCGAGTTCGTAAAACAATCGAACGCTTTGGTCGTTCGGCCCTGCTTCGATTCGATGATCCCCAGGTTACAGTACGCATCCGCAATGCAATCCTGCTCCGCAATCGCTTTCCGATAATGTTCCGTCGCCTGGAGATCCCCTCGCTCGTCCAACAGCAGCGCATGCTCAAAATGGCTCAGCGGGGATTCAAACTGCACGATCTGGGCGGTGCCCTGGGCGAACAAATGCAGTTGCGCCGGGTTGTCATCCCTCCGCTTCCGCTTCGGAACGCGTTTGAAACCAAATTTGGCTGCTCGACCAGGAAATTTTAGAATCTGTGCCATCCGCTCACGTATCCTGCCATCCGCCGGTCGGAAACTCCAGCTTTTGCAAGGCTATGCCACCTTTTTTTGCTTCGCCGGTTTGGCCTCTGCCGGTGCGGCGGCTGCTTCCTTCTTTCCCTTCGCTTTTTCCATCGGCTTCTTGTGCGCTTTCGTCTTTTCGATGCTCTCCCGCAGGGCCGTCATGATATCCACGACCGGCTTCTCCTCCTCGGTCCCGCCGCTAACCACCTGCCTGCCGGCAATCTTCGCCTCGATCATTTCGCGCAACGCATCCTTATAATGATCCTTCAAATCCATGCTTTCCAGCTCAGCGCTCATGGATTCCACCAGGCTGATGGAAAGTTTCAATTCGTCCTTGTTCGGCTGCACGGCCTCCAGTTGCGGCACATCCGCCATTTTCCGCAGTTCCTGTGGATTCCGCAGTTTATACAAAATCAACCCGCTTTCCATGGGAGCGATCAACACCACCTCTTCGCGATCCCGCAACACCACTTTGCCGATGCCCACCTTGCCGCTCCCCTGCAACGCTTGGCTCAGCAGCGAATAGGTCTTCGCGGCCACCGGCCCGTCCGGTCCGGCATAATAGGGCGATTCATACAACGTGGGATGCACCTCACTCGCGTCAATGAATCCTTCAATCTCGATCACCTTCGTGCTCTTGAGCTTCACCTTCTCCAGGTCCTCCGGCGAAATAATCACGTACTGCTCCGGCTCAAACTGGTAACCCTTCACGATATCCTGCGAGCTCAACGCCTTCCCGCATTTCTTGCACTTCTTATCGTAGCCCACCGCCCCGTTATCTTCCTTGTGCAATTGATTGAAGCGAATCGTCTCCTCCGAATCCACCGCGCTATAGATGCGGATGGGAATGGTAACGAGCGAGAATCGAATGTGACCTTTCCAAATCGATTTCATCATAATTCACCTGGGCATGGTTATCGGGCGATTAACGTCGTATTCAGCGCAAAATCAGCAAAATGCCTGCCAATCCGGCGCGGCTGGGTTCGGGAGACTCACAAACTATGCGGAATAGTTCAAGTCCGGTCGTAATCTTATGAAAACAGGTTCTCGTAAAATTCCATCTCGTGTTATGGAAGCGTATGCCACTTCGCACACGAGTTTAGGCTCGACCCAGACCGAACGAGCGTGGTCAAGCGGCTTCTGTTTAACGGGTCGGCTGGTCCTTGTCAACTGCTCCAATTCTTTGAAAACGGCGGCCAGCACCTTCTCGGTAAAGCCGCTGCCGACCTTTCCAAGATACCGAAGCTCCTGCACATCAACGTGCCCCAGGTGCAACGCGCCAAACTCCGCCTCGCGCCCACCCTGCCCGTGCGTGTAACCAATGATGACGCACTCGGTCGTATGACGCGACTTGATTTTCAACCAGGCATCACTGCGTTTCCCCGGCAGATACGTGCTCGTTCGCTGCTTGGCCATCACCCCTTCCAAACCCATGGTTCGGGTGGCTTCAAACAGCGCCACTCCATCCTCAAACCCGTCACTCACCCGGTAAGCGCTCCCGCTCTTGATCAGATCCTTGACCCATTCGCGCCGGCGGGTCAGCGGTTCATTCACGATCGGTCGGCCATCCAGGTACAGGCAATCGAACACATAACAGACCGCGGGATACTTCGCGCGCGCACGCTCCACCTGGCCCGCCGTTGTCTGTTGCATGCGCGAAATCACATTCTGGAAATTTGGTTTTCCATCCGCCTCAAGGCAGACAATTTCGCCATCCAAAACGGCAGAACTCACCCGCAACGCCATCTCGGCATTCGTCAATTCCGGGAATTGCTGCGTCAGGTCCATACCGTTCCGGCCGCGGATCCGCACCGTCCCTTCATCCACGGATATCACTGCCCGGATCCCATCCCACTTCACCTCATAGACATAATCTGCCGACGCCGGCGGCGTTTCCGCCGCGCGCGCGAGCATCGGTTCCACCGGCATATTCAGCCAATCGAGCGGCGGAGTATCCACCCGTTCCAGCAGCCACTGGTTTTCTTTGGTGTTATGCACGCGATACTCCGCGCTCAACTCCGGCGAATGCAACCGGAAATAAAATCCATCCGGCTTCTGTTTGGTAATCTCATGCCGCCCCCGCGCAAATTTCCACATCGTCCCACCGCCGTATTCGCCCTTCGGAATCACCCCCTCAAAATCCACATATTCCAGCGGATGATCCTCCACCCGGATCGCCATCCGCTTGATTCCTGGCCTTGGCGGAAGCCCTTTCGGCACCGCCCACGAGCGCAACACGCCGCCCTCTTCCAGCCGCAAATCATAATGCAACCGCGTGGCATGATGCCGATGCACCACAAACGCGCTGCCGCCCGCCGTAATTTGAGCGGCAGGCGGTTCCGCCGTTTTATCGAAGCGCCGTTTGCTCGCGTAACTCTCCAGTTGCTCCGGCGTCTTGTATGTCCGCGCCGGCTCCAGTGTTTTCTTCGCCACGGCGGTCGCTTTGGGCGGGGCTCGTTTTACCGTATGAATGGCGGTGGCATACCCGGAAATGCCCTCCCACGGATCACCGCTGGTCGTCAGCCGCGCCGGGATCGTGAGCAGATTAAATCCACTCGGCGATTGCAACCCTTCCAACTCCTCCCAGTGGAGCGGCGTGGATACCGGCGCACCTTCGATTCCCCGCAAGCTGTATGCCGCCACAATGGTCTGCGAGGCCCGATTCCGGTAAACATCCAGCAACACCTTACCCTGGCGCTGATCCTTTTTGATTTGCAACGTCAACCGCGTTCCCAGCCGCTCCACGAAGGGCTGGGCCACCGCTTTCGCGGCCTCGAACACCTCGTGTGTTCCCCATTTCGCTTCAATGGGTGTGACCACGTGCAACCCTTTGCGGCCAGTCGTCTTTACAAATGCATGATACCCGAACCCCTCAACGTGCTCCTTGAAGGTGACGGCCAGCTCTGCCACATCGGCAAAACGGTACCCGCCCGGAGGATCAAAATCATAAACAATATAATCGGGCTTATCGAAATGCGGCGCGCGCGCGTGCATCTGGTGGAGCTCGATACAGGCGAGATTCGCGAGCCACGCCAGCGCGGCGGGCTCCGAGGCCATCAAATAGTCGGTCTTCTCCTCGCCGAGCTTCGCGTGATCCAGCCAATCCGGCGCCCAGCCCGGCCGATTCTTCTGAAAAAACGCCTCTCCGGTTATGCCTTCGGGATATCGCAAGAGCGACAGCGGCCGTCCCTGAATGTGGGCGAGAAGCGTTTGCGCGCTGGTTAGGTAATACTCGAGCAGATGCGCCTTCGTCAGCCCCTCGCCAGGAAAAAGGACCTTATCCAGGTTGGACAACTCCAGACGTCGCTTCCCAACCTGCGCTACTTGTGCCTTGGATGAACTCATGCGTTTACGACGAACAACAGTATAGGAGGTTCATGGCTTTCTGGGAACGGTTCAAATCGGTTGAGCTTTGAGTGTTGGTGCGCCTCATAAAGTTGTGTGTATCTAATGATGGAAGCGCCTACCATAGCCACGGCTGGCCACTGAGTTCGGATGCGTTCGAGGACCAGATGTTTTTCCTGGCCTCGCACGGCTACCGCTGTATCGCGCACGACCGCCGTGGACACGTCGGTTCCAGCCAACCGTGGCAGGGCAATGACATGGACATTTACGGCGATGACCTGGCTGAGCTGGTCAACCAGCTCGAAACCGGCCCGGCGCGAAGGTCTCCGAAGGCGTGCGCAATTCATTTTGGCTCCAGGGTATGATGGCCGGCTTTCCCGCGTGTTACTTTTGCATCAAGGCGCTTTCGGAAACGGACCAGACGGAAGATCTGAAAAAAAATCGATGTGCCGACCCTGATCCTGCACGGCGACGAGAACCAGATCGTCCCGATAAGCGCGTCCGCAATGAAATCTTCGAAGCTCATCAAAAACGCCACGCTGAAAATCTACAAGGGCGGGGGCCATGGCATGTGCACGACGCAAAAGGATGAAGTGAACAAAGACTTACTCGAGTTTATCAAAAGTTGAAGTGACTCTGGAAAGAGTCGCTTCTCGAAACCGATTTTTACATCCGCCTACTTACTATCAGTTATTTATGCAATCAGGCGGAAAAATGCCAGCGCTTTGGTGGAGGGTTTTGGGAGCGGAACAAAGTCACTCCCATAATGCAATTGCGGGTTGCGGGAAGGCTCAGTTCTGGTAATATATTTGGCGACGGTTCCGTGTGAGATTTCTGAATGGCTTTAAGGAGCCTTTTTCCCGGTAGAGCAGATTCCGCGAACTTCCGTCTAATTACTTTATCCATATGGCAACCTTAATATTGAAAAGTGAAGATTCAGGAGAGCGAGTGATACGGCTTCGCCTGGGGATAAACCGCGTCGGGCGGTGTCCTTCCAATGATTTGCAAATCGAGCATCCCAGCGTTTCCGCCCGGCATTGCGAACTGCAGATGGCCGGCGACGCGGTGCTGGTGCGCGATTGCGGTTCGACGAACGGCACCTACATCGAGGGGCAACCGATCGAGAGCGGGACGTTGCACACGGGCCAGACGCTGCGGCTCGGGGACGTTGAGCTGGTGGCGGAGGCAACAGAAGTAACAGTGGCGATTCCCCGGTTTGAAGGGCCCCGGATTCAGGCGCCGCCCATTTCGCTAAACAATGGTTTGATGATGTGCCCGCGTCACGAGCACGTGCCGAGCACGCATCGGTGCACGCATTGTTTGGAAATCATGTGTGATGCCTGTGTAACGCGATTAGGACGGCGCGGCGGCAAGGTGCTGCTGCTTTGCCCCAAATGCAGTCACCGGTGCGAACGCATTGCCGCGAAACCAAAACGCAAGAAAGGTTTGCTCGGATTTTTGCACAACACCATCAAGCTGCCGCTGGGAGGTTCCCGGAGAGAGGTAGAAGTGGAAGTTGGCTAACCAAAGTGACCCGGATTCCCTTGAGCGCGGCGATTCGCTGGCATAGAAGGGCTGTGGTCAGCGGGGGAAACGCTGGACCACAGCCCGGTGTGGGAGAAGATTCGGTCAAGGAGCTTATTCAGCGTGGGCCGAGACTTTCTCTTCTCCAGTGGCGGAGATGTCATCCGCGCCAGCGCGGGCAAAGATTTCTTTGGCGCGGCGGGTTTCATCGCCATTATCCGAGTGGACGGAGACAAGGATATTGCCTTCCTTTAATTTGCCTTCGTAGCGTTTGGCTTCGTATTCCGGAATGCCAAGGCCGATGAGCGCGCCGGTGAGACCGCCGGCCGCAGCGCCAATGGCGGCTCCGCCCAGGGTGGCCATTATGGGTCCGGCGGCAATGAAGGGGCCGACGCCAGGAATGGCGAGGGCACCGACGCCGGTGAGCCAGCCGAGGATACCGCCGAGAACACCGCCGGTGCCAGCGCCCGTGGCTGCGCCTTCCGGAGCTTTGGTATTTTTCTCGTGGGCAAAATCGCGAGTGCCGCTTTTATCCGCCAGGAGCACGGAAATATCGTTATTCGAGAAGCCGGCCTGCTTCAGATCATCGACGATGCGGGAGGCCTGTGATTCATCACGGCACAGGCAAAAGACGGCTTTTTTGCCGCTGGATTTAGCGGTGGTTTTGCGTCGGCCGGCGGGCTGGGTGGCTCGTCCGGAATTGGCGCCCGTGCCGGGTGTGACATTGGTAGTGGCGCCGGTGGCCATATTGGTTGAGCCGGTGCCGGAGCGCTGGATATCGATATCCTCTTTGCGCACTTGTTCGGAAACATTCTGGCGTTCGGTTTGGGTTTTTTTGCTTACGCGCACTTCCTCGCGAACGGTCGATTCTTTTTGCACGACAGCTTCTTCGCGGCGAAGTGGAATGAAAATCTCATCCTGATTATAGGAGTCACCGGTGCCGCGCTGCGTTTGCTGACCGGCAGGCACGCGTTCCACGACGATTTCCTCGCGTTGCAATTCGACGGGTTGATTGACGGTCTCGGTGCGAATGATTTTGCGGAGACGGATGCCTCCCGCCTCGACCTTGCGTTTGCCGATTTTGAGTTGTTCTTCGTGCAATTTGACGGTGGCGGCCTCCTGAGTGTCGCGGCCCTGCGTCCGGCCGGCCTGCGCCTGGCTGGTACCGGCGGCTTTGGCGCGGGGCATTTGGGTGGAGCGGGCTTCGCCGAGATTATAATACGTGCGGACCTCGCGCTCGGCGGTGTCATCAATCTCGTCGCCGAAAACGATTACTTCGTTATCCACGGTGCCATGGCCGCGGGCTTTTCCAATTAGGCGCAAGTGCTCAAAGGGAAATAGCAATGCACCCCATACGAGCACTTTTTTAATTTATTCAGGAAGGGTATCTCAGGAAAGAAGCTTAATTAACCAATCGGGGTGCAGGTTCAAACCGACCAAGCCAGCCATGCCCAGCAATGCCCCAAAACCTCCGACAATCCACGAGGCCATCAGCAGCCAGCGCTTGCTCGTCAATGCAGTGACGGCCAGCATCGCCAGGGAGATTGATAGAGTGGCGTCGGAGAGATCAAATTGGTCATCGCGAAAATTCAATTGGTCATATTGCTTGGCGTGACCTTCGGCTTTGCTTTTGATGTCGGCTTTTTCTGCGTCATACCGCGAAATCTCTTTATCATAGCGAGTGACCTGCGCCTCGATTTGCTGACGAGCATCGCCGCTCGTCGTTAGCACGAGACCGGCCAGTTGGGCGCGACCGAGTTCGGCCAGATTTTGTTTCACGCTCTTGGATTGGTAATACGACCAAGTATTCACCTCGTCGGATTTTTCCTTCACCATGGCCTGACAAATATTATCGTCCTTCACCTTGGTCACGGCCATGAAGGCAGCCAGGATGGCTACCGTCACGGCGACGTAATTATTAATGCGTTCGCCTGAATTGTTGTCGTTGGGTTCCATACTCACATAAAACCAACCACGCCGCTCCTCCGCAATTGGAAATCCTGTTGCTCGACTCCGCTCTTGACGCACCTCTCCCGCTCCTTACGATTTCAGGGTAACCCAAAACATTCTCTTAACTATGAGCATCACATCCGATGTCAAAGCCCTCGTGGCTGATTTCGAAAAAGAAAACCCGACTTACAAAGGCAAAGCGTATCTCACGAGCGGTGATCGCTCCTGGGAGGAACAGCTGGATATTATTCTGGATCCCAAACGCAAAAATAATTACCCGAATATCAAAAAGAATTTTCTGAAGGAATTCGAACTAGACGCGCTCCAAAGCAAACGTTCCGACCTCGAAAAGGACCAACTCGATTGGTGGAAAAAGGCGATTATGGCGCAGGCTGGAAAACCCGATGGCTTTGCTCACGTAGGCGGCAAGGCGCAAGACGTTTCCATAAAGAACCTCGATAAGGACGGTCGCGCCAAACTCAAAGAAAAACTCGAAACCAAAGTGAAACTTCTCCTCGAAAAAGTCACTGATACCGACTCGGTGTATGGAGTTTCGATCGATGCCGCTACGGTTTTCCACTGTTACTGACGAACCGGCAGATTGGATGTGAGCGGCGGGGCGTTTGGGACAGATTTGGCAGTTTTTTGATTGCCAAATGACCCTGCTTTCCGCAAATAAAACAGGGTATGAAGAAAATCCTGGTTTGTTGTCTTTCGGCCCTGGCCTTGACCGTAGCTCGCGGGCAGGAAAAGACTCTCCCGACACTTTTTGTAGCTCCTTTGGACGGCGACACCTCAGCCATTATGGCGTGGCAACCATCCCTCGGTGAAGGACTTGCGGAAATGCTGATTACGGAAGTCAGCCGCAGTACCAAATATCAGGTGCTCGAATCCACTGCTCTGAAAGACCTGGCGGAAGAAATTAAGCTGGGCGAATCCGGCTATGTGGCGGACCAGGAAAAGGTCGATAAAGGCGGCTGGGCGGGAGCGGACTTTATGTTGCGAGGCAAAGTGACTCGCTTCGGTAACAAAGAACAAAGCGGAGGGCTAGGCGGATTCACCTCCGGCAGCCTGGGCGCTCTCGGCGTGAAGGTCACCACGGCAGATGTTCGAATCGACTGGCGGCTGGTGGATGTCTACTCCCGCAAAATCATCAAGACCGGCTCGGCCACCGCGGCCCAGAAGGGCACGTCCTTCGATGTGGGCACGATTGTCAACGGCAGTGGCGGGGTTGTCGGTTTCGATAATCGCGAATTCATGAATAGCGCGCTAGGCAAGGCCGCGTGCAAAGCCATTACCAACCTGGTGCAGGAAATTGTCGGAATCGATTTGCCCGAATCGGGTCGGCTCAAGAGCAAGGCGGCGGCCTCGGCGAAAATGCAAAATGAGGCGCACGCGGCCACAGATGCGCTCCGTGCTTCGCCGGGCAAAGTTCTCGCGGTGGTGGATAAATCCACGATGATCGTATCGGTGGGCGCAAAACAAGGGTTTAAGGCCGGAGATAAACTTAAGCTCTACGAAACGATTGATATCAAGGACGACAAGGGTGCGGTGGTGTTCACCGATGAAAAACTCGCCGGCGAAGTCACCCTGGACGGAGTTCAGGACGAGCGGAGCAAGGCCACTTACACCTGCGATTCCGAAGCTCGACCGGGTTGGACGGTGAAAGCAAAGTGACCCTTCAGAACCACGGCATTTCCGCGTGTCTTGTTCGCTTTTTCGGCACTTGTATCGGCAGGAACTCTTTGACTGGAGAACTCAGTCATATACCATCCGCGCATGCTGAACTCCGATAAAACTGCTCATCGTTGGGTTCCAGGTCGGCAGATTGGCTCAAGCCTCTTTCGGGCGGAGCTTTGCAAATGGCTTTCCACTTCAGTGCTGGCATTGGCTTTTGTTCTTTGTTTATCCGGATGTAAGAACGAGCCAGTCATTGCGCGGCCGGCTACCAACTGGCCCCCGCCGTCGGTTCAAACTCCGGTTTCGCCTTCCGTTCAAGCCCAACAGACCAACACCTCGATTGTTTTACATGAGGGCGATGTGATCAAAGTGACCTTTCCTGGCGCTCCCACGATGAACACCGCGAGCCTGACGATTCGCCGGGATGGCCGAGTAACCCTGCCGCTGATTGGCGAGTTCAAAGCCGCTGGACTTACCCCGGCTGGGATGGAGCAGGAACTCCTGAAGCTTTATGAAAAAGACCTCGTCGATAAACAGGTCCGCGTCACCGTCGAGTCCTCGGCATTTGTGGTCTACGTGACCGGCGCGGTGCTGCGCCCGGGCAAAATCAGTTCAGACCGGCCGATCACCGCCTTACAAGCGGTCATGGAGGCAGGCGGTTTCGATTTCACGCGGGCGAACACCAAATCTGTTCGTGTCGTGCGAAATGAGGGTGGACGAACTACTAATACAATCCTGAATCTTAAGCGCGTGCTCGGAGGGAGTGAAATTGATTCGTTTGTTTTGAAACCAGGCGACATCCTCTACGTGCCTGAGCGGTTCAATTGGTTTTAGTTTTCTTATTGCAGTGTCTGTTCCGGTTGTTGAAGATCTTTCATGATCGCGAGTTCCTTGCCGCTTCCATTGGGCCTTCCGCAGCATCCCCCGTTGAAATGGGCCGGCGGGAAACGCTGGCTGATTCCGGAGCTGCTCCCGATTTGGAAAGCGCATGCGCAGCGACGCCTGGTTGAGCCGTTCTGCGGGGCATTAGCCGTCACCCTTGGCCTCACACCCGGGCGTGCACTGCTTAACGATACCAACCCGCACCTCATCAATTTCTTCTCGTGGCTGAAGAAAGGACTGACGACGACGCTCTGGATGGAAAATGACGAGGAACTGTTCTATGTGCATCGCAAGCGTTTCAATGAATTGCTCGCCGCTGGCGAAGTGGCGAGCGCGGAAGCGGCGGCTCTTTTTTATTATCTAAATCGCACGGCGTTTAATGGGCTTTGCCGTTTCAATTCGAGCGGTGAGTTCAACGTGCCGTTTGGCAAATACAAAAATATTCATTATACGCGGGACTTCACTCCCTTCCGGAGTGCGTTTGCGAATTGGGAATTTAGCAGCATGGACTTCCAATCCCTCGAACTGGCCGAGGACGATTTCGTCTATGCCGATCCTCCGTTCGATGTAGAATTCACGCAATACGGCAAAAAAGCGTTTACCTGGGAGGATCAGGTGCGAACCGCAGAATGGCTGGCGCAGCACAAAGGGCCGGTGGTGGTTTCAAATCAGGCGACGGAACGCGTGGTGGAACTCTACGAGAAATTGAAGTTTAAGCTGCGCTACCTCGAAGCGCCGCGCCGGATCAGTTGCAATGGCAATCGCCAGCCAGCCCGGGAAATTTTTGGAACAAAAAACATTTTCTGAGTGGCCGGCTCGCTAAACGGATTCGGGACGTAAAACGATTTTACCGGCAAGGATTCCGGTTTTTTTGATCGTGCTTTCTTCCTGGAGCCGGTGCGCTTCCGCGGCTTCGGAAAGGGGCAGCGTCCGATCAATCTGCGCCTTTAGTTTGCCTTCCATCATCCAGTGGTTGATATCCGCAGCGGCCGCTTCCTGCTCCGGAGCGCCCGAATTAAACATGGCGAAGCCATGCAAAGAACAATCTTTCACGTAAAAAGGCCCGACCGGAAACACTGGCTTCGCATCGCGACCGGCCATCACCACCATACGTCCGCGCATTGCGAGCAACGCCACAGTGCGTTCGAAGTTCGGCTCTCTGAGCGTTTCCCACCAGACATTCACTCCATTCGGAGCAAACGACTTAATTGCCGCATCCACATCTTCGGTTTTGTAATTGATTGCGAGGTCAGCGCCCAGTTTGCGGCAGGCCTCCACTTTTTCATCACTACCGGCGGTGGTGATGACTTTGGCTCCGAGGATTTTCGCGATTTGCACCACGCAGGAGCCAACGCCGCCGCTGCCACCGTTGACGAATAAGATTTCTCCGGCTTTCAACCGGGCGTGGTTCACCAGGCCGAGGTAAGCAGTGATCCCAACGAGAGAAATCGCCACGACCTGTTCCGGAGCAACTGCGCCAGGAGTCTGGTGCAGCCATTGTTCTTCGACTACGGCCAGTTCGGAGAATGTGCCCTGCCGTTGAGCCACGCCCTGTCCGCTGGCCCAAACACGTGCGCCGGGTTTGAATCGTGAGACCTCGGCTCCCACTTCCACCACTGTCCCCGCCAGGTCTCGGCCGATGATGTAAGGAAAAGTCAGCTTAGCAGGAATGAGCCCGGCACGGATGTAAATATCTATTGGATTCACGTCCACCGCCGCCACTTTGATGAGGCACTCTTTGGGTCCGGGTTTGGGATTGGGCAGGTCTCCATATACAATCACTTCGGGGGGGCCAGTTTGATTGATATAGGCGGCTTTCATGCTCGCGTAAGCTAGGCGCCGGGAGGTTCACGCGCAAGCATGGGACATGAACCTTCAGAGTTTCAATTTGCGGTATTCGCCCTAGTGAAATGGAGCAAACCCATAAGTAAGTTCATTCATGAGACCGCTTTGGTCAGGTTCGATTAGTTTTGGGTTGGTGAACATTCCGGTGGGTTTGTACTCCGCTACCAGTCATAAGCAGGCCCTTGGCCTGGATCTCCTGAGAGACTCGGATCACAGCCGTATTCATTACAAGAAAGTGGCCGAAGCGGACGGCAAGGAAGTTCCGAAGGAACACATCGTAAAAGGTTACGAATACGAAAAGGGAAAATATGTGGTCCTAACACAGGAAGACTTTCAGCGCGTTGAGATTAAATCGAATCAGCTTTCCAGCACAGTGGGATCCGAAGCTTGGAATTCACGTGACTTGAAGTCGCGGC